>Ga0228711_1003843_pt1 | contig 23296 bp, 6 predicted proteins | sample MedpolnodulmetaG_2_FD_177996 | JGI IMG/M metagenome (GOLD analysis project Ga0228711, IMG submission 177996) | Root nodule microbial communities from Medicago polymorpha collected in Santa Monica, California, United States - brown nodules | ecosystem: Host-associated > Plants > Roots > Nodule...
AACGTTCTGATCAACTCACTGATCAACATTCTGAACTAACTTTCTGATCTTCAGAGTTAGTTCATGAATTCAATGTCCTTTGATTTCTTATATCTTGGTATGATTTAAACATGTTCCTGTCTTAGTAGAACACTCAAAAGCACAAGTTAAATACCAAAGAATTAATCAAAGTCCATTTAATCCTTAATCATTAAAGTTTATTATCTTTAAAATTAATTTGGGATTTTGCCCCAACAATTTTGACTCGGTCAAAGTCCACATGGCTCCTCTCTTAAGTGAGTTGGATGTCACATGAGTTATTTTTGAATTAAAATTAAATGAAAAAGCCACGCGTGTATCAGACCAATAAAAAAACACAGCAAATTCAGATCGCAGTTTCTCCCTCTAACCTTCAACTGCTCTCTCTACCCTTCAATCCCTCTCTCTAAAAACCCAATTCAGATTGCTCCATCTTTAGTCACCACCACCATCTTCACTCTCCCTCTCGTCTTCCTTCCCTTTCCCGCCACTTCATCCTCCTCCTCCCTCCTATGAACCCTTCTTCTTCTTATCCTCTCTCATTCATTCATTCATTCTTCTTCTTCTTATTCGTTCCTCATCTGAACCCTTCTTCTCTTATTCATGTTCGAAATATTCAAGGAGAATTCACCGAGTTAACAGATTCCTGAATGTTTATGGGTTTTGCAATATTGATTTTGATTCTAAGGTTATGAAAAATGATGATGAACAATATTGAAGGATAATACTAGATGATGATGAAGGATATTGAACTGTACTTATATATTGTTCATTTATCAAAACCAAACATAAACTCATATTTTGCTGTAATTTTTGTGTGGAATATCAATGGAGGACAAGATTGAAGACTTGAAATTTATGTTGTTTTTATCTTGATTCAATGTTAAGAGATGAATCTGTTGGTGATGTGAATGCCAAAACCGAAATTAGGAGTTAAACTAGGGTTAAATATGTTTTTAATCCCTATAAAATTACAAGCTTTTAAGTTTAGTCCCTACAAAATAATTATTCACTTTTAGTCCCTATTTGTATTTTATATGGACTATTTTGGAGGACTAAAAGTATCCAGTTTTTGTAAAAAAAAAAAAGTCAAAATGGGGACTATTCTTACAAACTACAATATTTTGGAGGACTAAAATCACCATTAAAATTTGGGTTAAATATGTTTTTGGTCCCTATAAATATACCAACCTTTTGTTTTAGTCCCTCTAAAATTTTCCTTCAACTTTTAGTCCCTAAAAAAATTTCCATCTTCACTTTTGGTCCCTCCTTTAAAGTAAACTCATATGTAAAATTCATATTTTTTAATAAAATTTTACAGAAAAATTCATAATATTATAAGAATATCTCCCAAAAAAATGTAGAATTTTTTAACTAAACATGAATTTAATATGAACTTTTCTATTTTTGATGGTTAAAAAATCATATTAAATTTATTTTTTGTTAAAAAATTCTAATTTTTTTGGGGAAAGATTTTTACAATATTCTACACATTTCTGCACAATTTCATTAAAAAAAAAAACTAAAATTAACTTAAATATATAGACCAAAAGTAGTTATTAAAAATTTTATAGGGACTAAAAGTTGAAGGAAAATTTTAGAGAGACTAAAACGAAAAGTTGGTATATTTGTAGGGACCAAAAACATATTTAACCCTTAAAATTTTATAGGGACTAAACTTAAAAAGTCATGATTTTGTAGGGACGAAAAACATATTTAACTCGTCAATTTTTTGGGTTTACATTTCTTGATGGTGATGATTTGTGAAGACGAAGATGATGAAGGAAAATGTTGATTGTTGCTCGAATTTAGATTGTGTTCACGTGAAGGGATGAATTTTGAGTTTTTTTTCTTCATTTTATTTCTTTTTACATTTATTTAATTTAGTAAATGATAACGTGTCATTAATTTTATTTTAAAATTAAAAAAATATACACCTGACGTCCAACTAATGTCACAGAGGCGTTGACTGAGTCAAAATTACGGCGGGCTAGAAGGTTGCAAAAGGGAATAAAGTTAGGTGGCTGCAAAAGTGGTTCTTTTAGTGGAGACCAAAATCGCAACTACTGCAAAGTTAAGAGGTCAAAAATGCGTTTAAGTCAAACCTATTAACATTAACTATGTTAGATTTCGCTTTAAGCTTCAATAAGTGTTGAAGATATTTTATGTTAAAATATTGGGTCTTGTTAACGAATGCTCTCGGGACACTTTTTAAGCATTCCTAATAAATGAATTATTTTTATAAAAATGTAAAGATTTCAATTTCCACTGCAATAAATGCACAAACTTTTTTAATATCTTACTACTTTAAACGCTTAAAGAATGCTTGGGGACACTCGTTAACATTTCTCTAAAACATTTTGTGATGAGTAGAACTGTACAGGCGCTGGAATTTCAATCATGTGTGGATAGCAGGAGCTGTATTTCATTTCTTGGCATCTGAGTACATCTTATGTTTGGCAATGTCTTAGTTAGGATATTATAGATGTCTAACCTAATAATATTGACATTGCGAGCAATTATGAGAACATTCTTTAGCATTTTCTTAAAATTATTATACATTGAATGTTTTTTTTAGTTTATGGAAAGCCATTTCGAGAATGCTGTTAATTATTGAATTTGACCATTTTTATAGAGAAGAAAATAAGCACAGTCATAACAGTGTAGATTATCCTTACTATATGTTGCAAGCGCACGAGGTTTTAAATCCTACAAATGTTTGAATTTTCTATATTCATTAATTATAAGTTTGAAGAGGAAGAATAGAAAAGTAAAACACTCAATTAAAAAATACAAAACAAAAAGTCAACATTGGAATACCGTTTCTGGCCTGCTAAGTTTGTTTTAAGCATACATTTGGCATGGTCTATTTATGTTCATAACTTGTTGAGTTGAAATTACTCTATTTTATACTATGACATTTGAATTGTTTCAATTATATATATTTACTAAAAATAATAATTCAATGCATATACACATTTCTTCAAACTTGGCTTAGAACAAGAACGCTAAATGCTGTGTAATTAATAATGGACTTTATCCAATCCTTACTTATGTCATTGTATAGTGTGGAAGATTGAAGAAAAATTGACTTGGCTCAAATAAAAAGTTGACCAGGATGTTCTATCATAACAGAACAAGAGATTGAGAAAACCACACCTCTGATGCACCCCAAAGCTAGGTTATGGAGTAGGACATTAATTTGTTTACAAATATAAAGCACTAGTGTTTCATTGACATCCACATAAACTGAGGGGGTATACAAACTTTTGTTAGTACTAGTAACTAACCAGTAAGGTTGATCTTTCCAAGCCACTCTAAGGTTTAAGAATAGCCAGAAACATTATAATATATATATAAGTGTCAAAGTTTAAATCGCGGATATCCCATTTATTCACCTTATCAAGGTGAATTTCTAACCATTGTATTACTTAATAAAAAAAAAGATACAAAGACACATATTTAATCTAAATTTAGATTTTAGACTATGTACATGTATATTTTTGTTTATATTTAAAACCGGGACAAAACATTGTGTTTTGTTGCTATTTTTTTTAAAATATATGAAGTTTGATGTTTACTCTTTTCTTTTACATATTATTATAATGTAACGTGAAAATAAAATTCTAAAAGTGTTTAACAAAAATAATTGTATTATTAGTTAAATAATTTTCTTTATAATTTTTAAATACAAATGAAATTGACCTCAATCTATGAATTAGGCCATTGGAAAATACTCATCGGTTAAAACTAAAAAACAAACAAAATATTTGAAATTGAAATGCCTTTCTCTTTTTCAATTAACTGTTCTAGATTTTTTTTTTTTAAAGGTGCTGTTTTTAGATTTGTCAACCGTGTAATACAGCCATAGAATTTTTTGGGAAACAAATAATATAGTATTATTATTTTTGACTAAACAAATACTATAGTATTAGCAACTGAAGACCAGGTCTAATACCATTATTAGTTCATTTGTTTTTTTTTTCTCTCTTCTGTAGATGTCTATTTTATGTTAGGACTACATTATTCATGCAAAATTTATCTTATCTCACAGTATATAAAAGTTGTCAAGTCTTTTAAATAATTTTTGGAGAAAAAACATGATTTGTTATGAAACTAAGTAAATAGATACAATAATAGAGAGAAGGAGAAGATGAGTGAATATCGGGAATTCTTATTATTCTTTGGTGTGCTTAAGAATGTTACAAATGAGCTCTATTTAGAGCCCGTTTGGATTAACTTATTTTAGAGCTTATATAAAACAGCTTATGCAAATTAAGAAGTTTTTATGTATTATTTATAAGTTTTTAAGGTTGTTTATGAAAAAAACAGTTTATGAAGATACGATTTTTGCTAGTGAGAACTTATAAATTAAAATAAAAGCTTATTTATTTACATAAACTATTTTTCATAAGCTCAAACCAAACAAGACCTTATAGGGAAATAGAATAACTTATGGACTAAGCCCAATAATTTAATAGTATAACCCATTAACCCAATAATTTAGTAGTATAGAATAACTTAGCTCTATTCCGAATCAAGTTAGGTGATCCTTTAATCCAATTCATTATCAAATAAAAGCTTATTATATGAGATGAAGATCCCATGATTCATAAGCATTGATTTGAAATCGTTGATAAGACTCTTAGGGGTATAGTTTGAGTTTCTAAACTTAGAGGTTTGAACTTAATTTTGAAGGAAAGTGGTCATCTTGTGTGGTTATTTTGGAGAAACTCTTCAAATCATTTTGAATGATACAAAATAAAACGATGTACATGTTGGCACTAATTTATCACACCCTTGGCAATTTTGCCGAGTTTTAAAATTGACCAAAAATATGAAGGCTCGGATTTAATGGAGGAAAAATGTTGAATTTTTTTAAAAAGTTGTGGGACGATACTTTTGAATTTAGAATTGGAGGACTAATATCGATCATGAATTAGTGAAAATAGAGGATTAAAAGTGAATTTAAAATATATTATTGCTGAAGTGCAGACAGACATGTCATAGTGGGCCTCCATATTGACAAAAACAAGCTTGAAGTTGCGGACAAGTTATATTATTAAATATTATAATTTTATTTTAATTACTATACTTTTAATTCAAATATGAACTATGACCGGTTTAAATTAATTTAAGGATTGTATTATATTTTATTTAAATATTTAATTATGATTAGATCAAATTTTATTTGATCCAAATTTAAAATTAAGACTACACTAAGCTATTTGATTAGACAAAAGTGAATAATTGTAAGTAAAATAGTTTAAATGAAGAGTTAAATTAAAATAAAATAATAACACTAAAACTTTGTATTCTTTTGAGCATAATCTTAACTCGAAGAACTAGCTAACACGACCTTTGTTTTTATATATCGGTATAGGAGCTTATTCTGTTTTTAATACGATGAATTTAGCCTTGTAAATTTAAGGTACGCAATTCAAATTCTCTGATAGACCTTTGTAAAATAGCTATTTGTATCAATTTTTTTTTGAAAGAGCGTTGTTTTAATTATTATTATTATTATTATTTGATTTATATAATAATTGATTTAATAAACATTTCAAAAGTAATTATTGTAATTAACATAAATCAGACTTGTAATTAATATAATGGAAAAAAATATGACGTATATAGTAAAAGTTAATGTGGTATTTGACTATTACTCAATTTAGTACAAGTTCTGCTAGTTACTGTAGTACTTCCTTCAAAAAAAAAATTGTTCTACTTGTCACTAAAATCTATAATTATTAGTATAACTTATTGGTAGTATTTGACAAAATCTTATCATTAACATAAATAACATACGTGCGTCAAATGATATAACTTTTTGAGAAAAAATTACAACTAATATAACTTTTTGAATATTATTACTTTTTTAATGTAAAAATGATCAAAATTTGATCTAAATTCACGTAGAAATGAGCTATGATGGAGATACTCCATATCAAAAACAAAAATGTTGTCAATGTCTGTTGTTTTACCTCTCCATTGAGGATAAAAACAAGTATAAACAAATTCAAATTCTATCGAATTTGGATACGAGAAAGACTAAAATCTTTTCCACCTGATTATTATGTCCATCATATTTTTCCATTCACACAGTTTGAATTTTACCTCTCATTTGATTTTTTTTTAAATAGATAAAATAACAAATAACCATTAAAACTTATATATATTGTAGAAATGTCGAGTTTCAATCCAATTGCATAACTTAATAATTTTAATATTTTAATCAATTAAAGTGGGACTTGTGAACACATCTTACTTGAATTCAATTCCACTTAAACAAATAAAGTCTTGGTAAATCACAATCAAAATATACTATTTGTTAAAAAAGATTCGACCAAAAATGTTAAAAAAATCATAGAGTAAAAGTTATTTTGACTCAAACTCAATCAAACAACACACATTTCTCTCTCTCTCTTACCCAATCACCTAATTTAGCATCTTGACTCCTTTATATATCTCCACATCCCTCAACCTTTCACCCTTCCAAACCCATCTTTTCCTCTTCTCATGCTATTCTAACTCTTGAACAATTTCATTTTTTTCATTCATTCTCTTTCAAAAAAATGGCAGTGGAACTCATGGGGTTCCCAAAAATAGATGAACAAAAAGCCATACAAGAGGCTGCATCAGAAGGACTCAAAGGCATGGAACACTTGATCCTAACCCTTTCTCATCAACCAACTCAATTAAACACTCAACTAACCGACCACACCGTTTCTAAGTTCAAGAAACTCATCTCTTTACTTAACCGAACCGGTCACGCCCGGTTCAGACGCGCCCCGGTTCATTCCTCCTCATCTTCACCACCGGTTCAGATTCAATCAACACCTTCACCGGTTCAAACGCCAACCGTGTCACTACCAAAACACTTTCCTTCTCCGTCACCGGCACTGACACCGACGCCAATCTCCGTCCGTCACGCGCCGGCGAGTTTTGTTCAACCACAATCACACAGCATGACACTCGATTTCACGAAGCCAAACGACGTCGTTTTGAGCTCAAACACGAAAAACTCCATCGTTGAGCTTGAATTCTCGAAGGATACAGCAACGTTTAGCGTTTCATCAGCTTCGTCGTTTATGTCATCTGCTATTACCGGTGATGGAAGCGTTAACGGGAAACAAGGATCTTCAATTTTTCTCAATCCGGCGGCGACACCAGCTATCTCCGGTGGGAAACCGCCGCTATCGGCGGTGCCGTCTAAGAAAAGGTGTCATGATCATGGTGAACACTCCGATGACGTTTCGGGGTCGAATAAGTGCCACTGTGTTAAGAGAAGGTACACCTACACTCCTTTATCTGCGTTTCACTCAATTATAATCCTGTTAGAGTTTATCTTTTAATTGAAGGTGTTCCTTGTGTCTAATATGTGGCAGTGTTAACGAGAATCAATTGTATTTTTAAAATTATTTTAGCATCATATATGGCGTGTCGTGTTAGTGTCATGTCCAGTATCAGTGATAATAACCCGGATACATGTCGGATTTAACAATTTCGATATTTGTACGAGTTAGGTTAGAATATGTGGACGGTCATATGTATTTTCGATTGGAGCCGTTTTTTGTTTGACTCGTTCACATTTATTAGAAAGGAAAAAGGTTAATGGTTTCTTAACGAATCACGTGAATTTGTCGTGTGAGTGGGGTAAGGCTACGTTTGGGAGTCAACGATTTCGGTGGTGGTGTGGTTAAAATGCTTTAATAGGTAACAGTGTGTTTGAAAGTGACAACACAACATAGGGTTCTGTTTTTGCTGTCTGAGAAAGAAAACACTAGAGAGAAATTCAAAAGTTCAAACAAAGTTAAAGTGATGTGAACTCTCTTTTTTCCTTTTTCAATTCCTTCACTTTATTGCTTTGACTGTTGACTTTTTTTGGAAATTTAATTAATGCACCCACCCCCAGCGCATGTTAGCATAATAGTAACCCATTTTTCATTATGACTTCAATTTAAATCGAGGGATAATAAGATTTTAATTTTTGTGGGAGTACAAATTTTTGTGTACCATATCATTTGATTCAAGTTTAGGGGTACATCCTTAAAAAAAAAGTTTTGGGGTATTTTCCTCTAAAAAAGAAGTTGTTGAGTACTATAGTCATTCTTTTGACCAAGCATAATTCGAAATAAGATCCCATGAGTTAGGGTTTTGTAGTCACACAGTTGCTACATTGATGATTGTTTGATCAAGATTGTAGATGCAAAAATACCAATTTCAATTTTTGTTTTACACTTGAGTACTCGGAGCTTAGAAGTTAGACCTAAAATGACCGATTTTAATCGAATGACCACGAATGTCTTGACTACATAACGTTTTACTCCTATCCAATTAGAATATGGGAAATACTTATGACTTATTCATTTTGATTGAATTTATTCATTATGATTATACTAATATTGAATAGAAGTAACAAGTTTCTTGAATTTGATTTTTTCCAGAAAAAATAGAGTGAAGAGGACTGTAAGAGTACCAGCGATAAGTTCAAAGACCGCCGATATACCACCGGACGAGTACTCATGGCGGAAATATGGTCAAAAACCGATCAAGGGATCACCATATCCACGGTAAGAGTTATACACAATCAACCTAATCTCGCTGTTAATTATATTGACTTTTATTGAAGACTTATCTCCTAACGTTGATTTATTCTTTCTTTTAATCAGAGGCTATTACAAGTGTAGCACTGTAAGAGGGTGCCCAGCAAGGAAACACGTGGAGCGTGCAACAGACGATCCAACGATGCTGATTGTAACGTATGAAGGAGAGCACAGACACACTATTCAAGCTGCAATGCAGGAGAACGCAGCCGGGGTTTTGGGTTTGGTATTTGAGTCAACGTCATAAGGGGAATTAAAAAACTTGGAGGAAAGTGGGAGAATGGAGGACTTTTCATTTAAAAATTAAAAATGAATTTATTTTTGTTAGAAAAATATGAGTGGAAGTTAAGGTGGGGCTGCGTTGTAAATTTGTTTTATTATTATATTAAAATATTTTAATATAGAGATGGAAAATTGGAATCTTAAGTTGTTTATTTATTTATATCTGCTCACCAAAGTCTTGCCAACCATTATTTTTTATAAAAAAAATCATGATTATTTATTATGACTTTGTGTTGGGGAGAGGTGGTATCCGAGGGAGGGTTAGAAATATTTTATTTATACATGATCTCATAGAGAAATAATTGAGGTGTTATTTTGCCCTAAATTTTTTTGAGGTGATTACATTAATATTCTAGATGTCTGAGTTTGGTTGACAAAATGTGGCATATAATTATAAAGACTTAGTATATGCTTGAAAATGATTAATTTTTTCAAACATTATTTTTAAGGGGTTTGATGTTTTCAAACACGTTGATAGAGTTTTTTTTCTAAATAAATTATTCAATTTAACCCTTCAAGGCTTGCAACTTAACAACTCAATAGTCAATACTTGTCGTGGAAAATCGAACAATTGGTGACATTGTTTATGCAAAATAGTGGTAGTTGGGAGAGATTCTCTATACTACAATAATACTACAGTAAGGTTGTTTGCAAAGATGAATTTTAAAAGGTTAATTTTAAGGCTATGGCTCACACACGATTAAGGTTTTTAATGAACTGAGTTTGGGGAAGAAATTGTCGGGTCATGGGTTGATTGCGCTAATAGAAATGACAAAAGTGAGATTAAACTCGACATCTTTATACAAAAACTTACGATATTGAATTTGTATGTTCTTTCACTTTTATTGTGTGTGATTGAAATTCATGACTGCAAAAGTGATGTTTAATTCATGAGAATGAGAGAATATCAACTATGTGATTTATCTAATAATCAAAATTGATTTTTATGTTAAAATTAATGATATATAACATGAATCGTCCTCGTAATAAAAAGAGTATCAAATCTAGAAGGACTTGGAAATCTAAAGGCTACATTTTTTTTTAAGTGTGAAATTAAAAAGTGTTTTCAAAATTTGTAAGACGAATGAATGATTGAAGATTTGTTGCAAATATGCAAATGATTAAAAACACCGCAGTAGAATTATTGAAGTTCATCAATACAATGAACATTCCAAATTCTATTTTTCTTTTGACTTGGGAAAATTAAGCCTAAGGATAGGGTAATCTCTAAAGTATCAATTAATCTATCTCTGGTAATAAAGAAAGTGTGTCACCAAAATGACTCCTTGTTCTCATGGTTTCTATGTCGGTCCAACCCATTAAGCCCAGTTTGAAGTCATTGTTGGGGATCAAACGTGGCATGTTATTTTAATTTGTTTTTCATATTTTTTAGTTTGATTTAGTTAAAATACTTTGTTGTGTTTGTATTTTAAATAAAAGGTTGTTTTTTGTTGTTTATTGTTCTCATTATCACTCAGGTCTTAATTGTTTGTTGTTTTGTGAGAAAAGACACCACTCCAAGCTATATAATATTAGTATTTGGATTTTGTACAATCACGGAATGTTCGACCACAATATTTCAACTATGGTTTTCATGGAAATGAATATACAAGAGGGTACGATGAGACAAACTTCATGTTCATGAGAACACGTTTTCTTGATTGTCTTGTTTTTGGCTCAGTTTGGTTTGTAATAATGTAAAAACGGTATCAATCAATCAAATCATACCAGGTACTTTAAACTAGCAAGAGCAAGAGAAAATCCTTGGGTGTGTTTTAGGTGATATAAGATTAGGCCAGGCCTCCCAAGTCCCAACCTTGAAATAAAAAAATTAGAAGCAGTGGTAAATTGAAATAATAAAATTACAAGATTGTAACAACACTTACAATAATACGAGGTTGCTCTGAATTCAGGATGGAAAATAATGATCAAAAGCAATCTATAGAAAAAGCAATCAAAATAGCTTATTGTAAAAGCAAAATACCAAGGCCGTCTTGTTTCACATTTCTTCGCCAATTCAGAAGATAAGCCCAGATCAGTCAATGATTTCATTTCTTCTAACCTAATCTATGAATAAAGATTCAATTTAATAATAATGAATTAATTTATGGTATAATTAAAATCAAAACTTCTATATTGTAACCCTGTCGCAGCAGCCAGTGTTTTTGTTTTTTTAGTGAATGAAATCGTGCTTTTGGTTTCCCAGCACCTTATTATATGTACTCTTCATGGGCTGGGTTGGCTTGGTCAGTCCAATTTCAATCCAGGAAAAAAGGAAGTAAGTTCAGACATCACAACAACACAACACATATATCATTAATGCAATTTTAATTTTAAATTTAATATTTAATATACTCTTTATTCAAATAATAGTATCTAACAAGCACCGCCCGATTGAGTAAACAATATTGATCCCGGTCATACAAGAAAGATCACGATTCGCGCATCGATACCTAATATAAACACTCTTAACAAAAACATGAAAATCATTAAACTGCGACATAAACATCGAGTCGAGATTAATCTCATAGTTGATCAAATGACATAAATCTATACGAACCAACCAAAGAGTGTCAAAGATCGTATTATCCAATTCAATTGAACAAATTACAGAAAATAAAAAGAGAAAGAGGGAAAACTGAAATTTTTTAATAAGAAAGAGAAGACCTATGAAAAAAAAAAAAACAAAAAATAAGAAACAAAAGAAAGGAACAAGAAAGAAACACTCTTAGCAGAGATCAAAATAATTATAATAGCTCGCCTAAGCTATTTATTTCAATGAGCATCAAGACTTTTTGAATCCAAAGCTCTTGCAATTACTCTTCATAACTCAAGAGAGAAAGGAAGAATTATAACAGCTTTCAAGTACAAAATGAAAATGAAAATATATAACAATAACCAAATAATTAAAAGTAACAAACTTATTTAGTGAGTGATAAGTTCGTACTATATGACTGGCGTAAACAATTTCAAGTCCACCATTGAGAATTGTCAATGTTTCAATACACAACTTACACCATGTTTACTTATATCTGCAAGAACTAACTCTTCCTTCTCTCAAAATTTCTAGTTTAGTGTATATCAATTATCAGGGTATTTGTACTTTGTACATAATTTACCATAATAGTTCAAATCTTGACAAACGTGTGTATAAACTTGGGTGTTATTCTCCACATTAAAAAGGTTACTGTTAGGTACATTCGGCCAAAGTGCTCCTTTTCAAAACAAGGTTTTTACAACACCTAAGGTAACAATAACCTATCTATTTTAACAATATATATTGTATGTGCTTGTGTGTACACTAGAAAAATATGAATATAGTCATAATTTTGACAAAAAAAAGATTGGTTGTTTGATGGGATTAAGCAGTAAAGGCAATTACTCCCCCCAATTATCATGTACTCTAGCATGTTTTGGTAAAATAATATCTTGCACTCTAGCATGTTTCTATGCCTAAATGATTGAGAAACTCCTAAACATTTTTTGCCACATGAACTTAGTCAGTCAACATTTAAACTACGAAATAGTATATCAATACAGAAGAAAAACTTAAATTTAATGTCATTTAATAATTCATATATGTGAAGAGCAAGCAGAGAGTAAATTGTAGAGTTAATTAAGAATCTTCATCTGCAACTAAAATCCCTATCACATTGCATAGAATAACTTTTCAAAGAAGTGCATTCCTACAAACTCAATTCAAATTTAACCAAATATTACTACTAGTATACTACTACACTAAATTGAAACAAAAGGAATTCATATTAATACCACACACATGACACAACAATATGCAAAACGTGATAAAAGGGGAAATGAAGTGACAATGTACATTTTCACAGATCAATGAACCCAATTACCTCATCTAATGTCTCAGCTTTATCAGAATAAAATATCATTAAACTCTTCCATGCTACATTATGGAAGAGAGTTATTTTGTGCTAAAGTATGGAGTAAGTTTCATGAATCCCGACGCCTTTCACCTTGTGGGTAACCGGAAAAGCTAGTGAATCGCGAAGCCGGAAAATGTTGATTCCTAATCTCTATGTTGATGAAATTAGTTGAGTAATTTATGAGATGACCTTCAAAAGGTAACCTCTAAAAAGACGTTAGTCCACCACTCTTCCCAATTATATCAACTAGAAAAGAACCTCATAACCAAGTCTAACTCTGATATCCTCAATCTTATTTGCATGTACTAATATTTTGCAAAGCAAATTATGTCCAATTTATGCTTCCGAGTTCCGAACGAGATCCCTGAGACTAGGAACTACACTCGAGTTTCCGCCGGTAAAAAAATGTTGAATTTATTTATTATTGGTTTCATGGCTCACCAAGTGGACTCGGCCTTAAGTTCCAAGGTTGCCAAACGCCCATACATATGAAATCATCCACCATCATGCTTTCTTCTTCAGTATTGTTGTTAGTGTCATCTAAAATTAATATTCTATAGTTTGGAAGTCCTAGCTCAACATAAAAAAATGTCAATAATCGATGGGCAAGTCACCGTGATCGGGTTTGGTCTCTCCACATGCGTAGATGTGTGAGTTTCAAAAAAGACCATGTATTTGCACAGGTCGTGTAACATAGCGGTAATTATATAAAAAATAATTACATTTTTAATATTCTGAAATGTTTAAAAATAATAAATGATATTTATCAACATTAATGCAACGTTTCTATTAAAAAATTGCATGCAAATTTTTTTTAAATATTTGCATCACGCATGTTGCAGATTTTATTTTCCTATATATGCGGAAAAAAATTATGTAGTGATATAAGATGCGTAAAAAAATATACTGATTTGAGAAAGCCGATTTTATTTGCCTATATATTTTTTTAATTTATAAAATGACCATTAGATCCCATAAAATTAAGAAGTTTGTAAGTTTAACCAGGGCTAATTATAAAATTTTGTTTGAGATCGAATTCTTGTAACCTCCCCTTAATTCGGATTTGTTGTTACTTGTTAGCTACTCAACCCCATCACCTGGGCGTTTTTCTTGTTAGCTATTTGGATAGACTTTAAATGCCTTGGATTTCTCATAAATTCCACAATCTTTTTTTGTTGGCTTAAATATTGCACCCGTTCATGCAAATATGACCCGTTTAAGTTTTGGTCCCTGTAAAAAAAATAAATTTGTTTTTGGTCCCTGCAAAAAAATTTATTTTGTAAAATAGTCTCTCTAGGGACTATTTTCAGAAACAAAATTTTTTGCAGGGACCAAAAACTACAAAATGGGTCCAGTCATCATGTGCCACGTATGCAAATCATCACAAAAATGGGGTCAGGGACTATTTTAAAAAACAAAAATTTTGCAGGGACCAAAAACAATTTTTTTTTTACAGAGACTAAAACTTAAACGGGCCATATTTGCAGGGACGAGTGCAATATTTAAGCATTTTTTTTTTTAAGAATTACCGTTACAAAAACCCTAAACTTTGGTATTGTTATAATATAATAATAACAAACCCTAGTCCCATCAATATTCTCATTATATATAGTGTGCAGCTACTGCTCATATCTCTTATAATATTTTTATAAAAGCTTTGGCAATTGTTACCCTACTACTACTCTACTTGATACAATAGAATGAAGCTTGTTAGAGTTTTCATGCTCATCATCGCCTTGTTAGCATGTGCATACCCTGCAGCCATGTCTCGAACACTCTCAAAAAAAATATCCTCTTCTGTTGATGAAGCTTTTCAACAATGGATGCTGAAATATAATCGAACATACTCAAGCATCACCGAGATGAAGAGACGCAAAGAAATATTCAAGATGGAGTTGGAACTCATAGAGAAGCATAACAGCACAGCTGCAGGTAATATTATACGCTTAATGTTTTGAGTTTACCACTTTTCCTTTTTTATTGTATAGGTTAAAGGTTAAATTCTAACTTAGTATAATTTTTATTTTCTTTCTATTTGCTTGTTTTTTCACAGGTTTTACAATTGGCCTAAATGAATTTTCTGATAGAACCATCGAAGAATTTTGTGATTGTTCAAAAATACCACCTATGGATGATTTCCTATAACTTTAAAACAATGGAAAGAAAACCGTATCAAAACAAACCGCACTCTCTCGTTCGTGCCTGAAGGTTTTCAACTCAATTGATTCTCGATAGATGTTCCTAAAAGGACTTCTTAAACTCTTGCTTTCTTTGCTATATTTCATATTCTTGGTTTTTTGTAGAATCCTTTATTATGTTTCTTTTATTAATTAATAAATAATGTTTTTGGAGGAATTAATAAATAATGTTGTTTAGCTTGTTTGTGAGTTTATGATTTTTTTTTTTTTAAAGGCTGGGTTTTTGATACTTTGTCATTTCATCTATCTAAAAAAAAAATGTTGTTCGGTCCAATAACATTCTCTTTCAATAGTTTTGGTTCTATATCTTTTTATTTCCTAACAATTGATATACTCTCGATCTCTCCAACAAACTCTTCTTTTTGTCACTTTATCTCTTCCATAATAAACTTTATATTACCAGAGTTTGTTAAAAAATAAAATCTTTGATAAAAAGTTACCAAACTATTTTTCTAAATATTTGTTATCTTTCTCACATAACAAACAATTGTTTGTTGCTCTCTTTTTCTTCAACAATTTATTTTTTTTAAAACCTTTATAATCTAAATATTGTACCCATATTTTTTAATAATTGTAGATGAAAATTTGAATTTCCTCAACTCCTTTAATAAAAAATGGTTTCAACCAATACTAAATTCGCACTATATGACATAGATTTGAATGTTGAAATAACAAAAAAAAACAAACTTTGTTTTGTAACAAATTTTTTGTTTAAATATAACAAAATTTAGTTTTTCAAATAGATAACATTAATTAGTGACAAATTGTACCCTTAGTCAATGACACTTACAAAAAAACAGAGGGAGTATTATTCGGTGGACACTCTCATAGTATTATTCGACGGACACTTTCGGTTCGTCTTACGCTGATGCAACATGTGTATCTTAATGGTACATGAATAACAATAGTATAATATTATTTCTCAAAATTAGTGGTCTCTCTGTCTTCTATTCATGTGTAATTAATCTTTAACAATATATATGTGTGTATAAATTGATGGGTCATCATGAAAATTAGCAGCAAGTTAGTTAAGGATATTTTTTGACCAATGGAAAAGTCATAAAAAAAAAGGATTCTTCCCTTTATATATGATCACATAAACATCCTATTTAAAGTCGGGAAGTGATAAATAGATCACCTTAGATGGCATGTATCGTATACCCACACACAATTGTGACATGTGTCTACGTGGTTCTCACACAAAAAAAAAAATCACATTTGTAATCTCTCACACACTCTCACATGGGGAGGTACATTGACTGTATGGTGAAAAAGATGTCCATGAAACATTATCCTTTTGAACACACCAAATTTACAATGTCATTTCAATGACTCAGGTCATCACAATTACAATTCTTAAGTAGTTTAATTTTGATCCACTCTTTAAAATTTTGAACCATGGTTCAGACAAGTTTTGCATCAATAGTAAATCAATTTCACTTCTTAAAACTTAATGAACTTGTCCACATGAAATCTCAAAGAAAACACCATATATAGGTCTAGGATATATTTACCATGTTGTAAACAACAGATTATACCCACTATATTTTGCATAATGAAAAGATTTGGGAGACATACCACATCAAATATTCCATGGGCAGCCAAACAGCCAACATCAGCATTAAATTTAATGTTTCTTGGCACCAAAAGAGTATTGATATATGACTAGACTGCATCAAATATAAACAGAAAAACTTAGAATAATTTGGAAGTCGGTAAGAATCTAATTCTAATGGGAGAACGAAAGTGTCATAAAGAGTGAAAGCTAAACGTCATATATAAAATTCAACAAAGTTGCATATCAATGTGGTAAAAATTGTCTCAACAGTACTGGAAAAGATGAACTATCAAGTGTTTCACAATTCATACACAAGATCTCAATACATTCACAATATTTAACATTGTCAGGTAATTAAATGTTTCCATTTGTAAAGCCAATGCAGAGATGTGATTGTGAAAATCATCAAAAGCTAGTTAATTCTAAGTGTCTTACTGATGAAGGGAAAATTGAAGTAAAAAGGGAGCCTGTGCCATACACAATGCAGTCTAGATCATATAGTTATTCTAATACAGCAACCTTAGCTGAGGGATAAAATCTCATTCACGGAAACACCACCTTGAGATGATATTGGTCGTTTTCTAAATATCCAACTCTATTCCAAAACCCACGTTTGGATTAAGTTAATATCTCATTCACCTTTTCCCTTATGATTTTTTATTTTATAAAATCTCTAAATTATTCAATGTCAAACTACCCAGTGGCGGAGCCCTTCATGGGGTAGGGTGGGCCACAGCCCACCCGGAGAAATTAACGATCACAGGTCTACTTTGCGAGATTTCATATAATTTTGTGTCGGTTTTAGGTTTCGGTTGATTCAAATTCTCGCAAAGTGGTGTAGTGACCCACCTGAAAAATTTAAATAATTCAATTATAGGTCTATTTTGCGAGTCTTTAAACAATTTTTCAACGGGTATAGTTTTCCACAGTTTCAAAAGTGGCATACGTGATTTTTGTGATGCTTATACTTGACATATTGTCATGTCAACTGAAAATTCTCTCAGTTAACAGTCGTAATGTATAAAAAAAAGTTTCATAATTTATAGTAATTGTTAAATGCTTAATTTTATATCCCCGTGAGTTTATCTCAGTTGGTAGGATATTGCATATTATATGCAGGGGCCGGGGTTTGAACCCTGGACACCCCCACTTCTCCACAATTAAATTGTGAATTCTAGCCACTAGGCTACTTAACCAAAAAAAAAAAAACGAACGTAATTTTATAAGTATCCACCCTAACTTTTTAGCCCCGTCATTTCAAATTTGTACTTAATGCTTATTACACCTTTAATTTGTGTTTGTTTATTATAATTTATTTTAGTGGTCCATCCAAACTTTTTTTTTCTCGCTCCGCCACTGAAAATACATTTTATTTTAATATGTTACAAACAAACCCTAAAAGAGAGATGACAACAAAAAATTTAATTACAAAATGATCATTAGACCAATAAAATTAAGAAGATTTTATGTTTAAATGAGGTTAATTATGAAATTGTGTTTGAGATTGATTTTTTTAATGTAACCTGCCCATTAATTCGGATTTCTTGTTACTTGTTAGCTACTCAACCCCATAACCTGGGCGTTTTTCTTGTTGCGTCATTCATGGTTCCATCTATTTGGATAACCTTTAAATGCCTTGGATTTCTCATTAATTCCACAATCTCATTCTGTTTCAGAATTGCCGTTACAAAAGCCCTGAAAATATATAACAAACCCTAGTCCCATCAATAATCTCATTATATATAGTGTGCAGCTACTGACACTTTGGCAATTGCATGTTACCCTACTACTACTCTACTTCATATATAATAGAATGAAGCTTGTTACAGTTTTCATGCTCATCATCGTTTTGTTGGCATGTTCATACCCTGCAGCCATGTCTCGAACACTCTCAAAAAAATCATCTTCATCTGTTGATGAAGCTTTTCAACAATGGATGCTGGAATATAATAAAACATACTCAAGCAGCACCGAGATGAAGAGACGCAAAGAAATATTCAAGATGGAGTTGGAATTCATAGAGAAGCATAACAGCACAGCTGCAGGTAATAATATTATACGCTTAATGTTTTGAGTTTACCACTTTTCCTTTTGTATTAATTGTATTGGTTAAAGGTTAATTTCTGACTTAGTAAAAATAGATGAGTTCTATCTTTAATATTTTTTTTTTCTATTTGCTTGTTATTTCACAGGTTATACAGTTGGCCTAAATCAATTTTCTGATACAACCGTCGAAGAACTTTGTAATTGCTTATTAACACCTATGGATGAATTTTCTTGATAGATGTTCCTAAAAAGGACTTATTAAACTCTTTTTTGTTTGCTTTATTTCATTTTTCTTAGTTTTTGGTAGAATCCTTTATTTCTTTTTTTTTTTTGGTTTGGTAGTATATCACGAGTTTCTTTTATTAATTAATAAATATAGTCATTTTATTTATTACCTATGTTGTTCAGTACAATAAAAAATAATAACATGAAATATTAATCCACCCATATATTGTAGCACGAAATCAAGGAATTGGATTTGTTGAGTTTTTTTTTTTCTTTCTTTCTTTTATACCCTTATTTTATTAATCCACATATAAACATTCTCTTTGAGTAATTTTGATTCTATATCTTTTTTTCCTAACAAACAATTGATATACTCTCCATCTCTCCAACAAACTCTTTTTTCTTTTTCTACGACTTTATCATCTCCTCCATAACAAACTTTTTATTATAAAGTTTGTTAAAAAAAAAATCTTCGTTAAAAGTTAACAAACTACTTTTCTAGATATTTATTATTTTTCTCTCGTAACAAACAATTGTGTTACTCCCTTTTTCTTCAACAATATATTTTTTTTGTTGAAAATATTTTATCTCTCTCCTATAATAAATAATTTAATAATTGAAAAGAAAAATGTAACTTTCCTCCAACTCCTTTAATCAAAATTGGTGTCAACAAATACTAAATTCACACAATGTGACATAATGTTGAAGATAACAAAAAAACAAACTTTGTTTAAAAAAACAAAATTTGTTTAAAAATAACAAACGCTACGTAGTCAAACGACATTTAAAAAAACAACGGTGGGAGTAGTATTCGGTGGGCACTCTAGTTAGTCTTACGAAGATGCAACACTAATGATACATGTATAATAATAGTATAGTTTAATTTCTCAAAATTAGTGGCCTAACTTGTTGTCCTTTTGCTTTCTATTCATGTGCAATATATATGTGTGTGTGTGGCAAATTCTATGGTACACCTAATATATTTGAGTGTACCGGTACACTCACTCTTTAATTTTATGGTACACCCAATATATTTAATAGTTAAATGAGTTGTTTTTTGAAGAAAAATATTATTTTCATTTATAATTATAATAACTAAATCTTATTCATAAAAAATGTCAACAAAACAAAATAAGTTGGCTAACCCATTACCCAATCCAACCCAACCCAAAAATTAGTGGGTTTGCCCAAACCCACCCAATAGTATAACAGATAGTTATTTTACATCACTCAAACCGGAGTACCCTAATTAGTTTGGTTTTGGGTTTGGTCAAACCCAACCGAAACCCACCCACGAACACCCCTAAATTTTACAATGTCACTCCAATAACTGGTCATCACAATTACAATTCTTAAGTAGTTTAATTTTGACCCACTCTCTAAACTCTTCAAAAACAATTCTTAAGTAGTTTAATTTTGACCCACTCTCTAAACTCTTCAAAAACAATTCTTTAAGTAGTTTAATTTTGACCCACTCTCTACATTCTTTAAAATTTTGAACCATGGTTCAGACAAGCTTTGCATCAATAGTAAATCAATTTCACTTCTTAAAACTTAATGAACTTGTCCACATGAAATCTCAAAGAACACAACATAGGTCTAGGATATATATTTACCATGTTGTAACCAACAGAGATTATACCCACTATATTTTGCATAATGAAATCAAATATTCCTTGGGTAGCCAACATCAACAATTTTTTAAAATTTTTCTTGGCACCAAAAGAGTATTGATATATTGACTAGACTGTATCAAATATAAACAGAAAAACCTAGAATAATTTGAAAGTCGGTAAGAATCTAATTCTAATGGGAGACCGAAAGTGTCATAAAGAGTGAAAGCTAAACGTCATATATAAAATCCAACAAAGTTGCATATCAATGTGGTAACAATTGCCTCAATACTGGGAAAGATGAACTATCAAGTGTACAATTTATACACAAGATCTCAATACATTCACAATTTTTAATATTGTCAGGTAATTAAATGTTTCCATTTGTACAGGCCAATGCAGAGATGTGATTGTGAAAATCATCAAAAGCTAGTTAATTCTGAGAGTCTTACTGATGAAGGGCAAATTGAAGTAAAAAGGGAGCCTATGCCATACACAAACACAATGCAGGAGGGAAATAACTATTCAAATAAGAGAAAAATATTTTTTAAGTATAAATTGAACATTACTAGCCAAACTCAAACTTATACTTCAAAGTACATGTTGTGTACTACTACCTATGTCCCTATATGTAAGACTCTTGAAAAAATTTGTTGTCCCTTTTTATAAATTGAGATCAATCATATATATCTCTTTTAGTAATTGAAGGATAATATCGTGAAGAGAACATACATTACTGAACAAATTAATGCAAAAACAATTTTTCTTAATTCTCTTGCTTTTATCAAAGGGGTCTTCATACAGGGACGAGGTAGTATCTCTCAATATATTAGTTGTGTGTAGGTTCAAGTTTGAACTTTAAGTGCATTGAATTTTATAGTCATGTTAATGGGAAAAAGACAACAATTCTAGTCCAAACTAAACAAGGAGAGCTTGACGGCATATAAGACCACCATGATAGATAAAGGTATAAGACCACCATGATAGATAAAGGTAAACAAATAAAGGGTGTACAAAAATAATTTTTCAAAGGCAAAGAAAAACATACAAAGTAGTAAATGTGAGAGACATGGAGAGAACAAAAAAAAAAGTAGTGATAATACACATGTCAATAAGACAATAACCGAAAATGTACAAATTACAACATATCAAGGTAAATGGTCAAATTTGTTTTCTCCCGTCAGCGAAAAATTAACAGGGCGCGGTCTTCCATAACTTGTATTGTGGATCAAAGCCTCACGGTGGTGTTGGTTGCACCAGCTTCGGCGCTCTTAGATTGGTAACGAGATTCAACCATCGGAAAAAGATGCAGAAGGAATCGATTAAGTGATTCCCCTCGTTCTTGCGCCAATGATCTAGTGTAACTAAATTGTAATGTATTCAATCGATCATAATCATTCAAGAGGTTCTCCGACGCAGTGGAGCAATGCTAATTCAAGATGGAGGTAGTTCTCTAGTGAGAGTATATAATGATATTACAAAGGAGAATCTAGAAAGAACTATCTCGAAGAGCTTATGAGAATGGTGAAAGAGTGTGATTCCCTTTGTAACGGTGCACAATAGTCCTTACATAGTGGTGTCTAGCCATAATTGCTCTTGTGTATCTCGACAAGAGATGCGATAACTGGTTAGAGTTTACACCAACGACCCAGACCAAGAGAGTCATGATCTTGGTGTAGAGAGGTGCATGGAAGGTCCCATGTAACCTTCATTCCTAAGAGGATTATGGGCTACTAGGCCATTGTGCATTGGGATGAGACCCAATCAAGAACAACTATGTAGTTCGAATTAGTGAGATTAAGATATTAACCGATGATTTATTTGAAGAAATGGTTGACATTAGTTTTTTTATAGTAATAGTAGATTGGTGGTGAACGTGAGAAAAACACAAGAAATGGAAGAGGGTTGAATTGTGTTGGTTTCTTTTTCGTTTGGTTAACTCTTTTTCAACGATTAGACAGAAAGGAAAAATGCAAACATGTAAAGAGTTAATAAAAGAGATAAACAACACTAGAAGTTATACTGGTTCACTCCACAATTCAAAGTTAGTCCAATCCCTTATCACGTCTGAGAGATTTTCACTATAATCATAAATGTTAATATAAATCTTATGTTTTTGCTTTAACTATAGATTATAACTTCAAAGATAAAAGTACAAAGTTATTATATTTACTCCCCCTTTTGTCATCAACAAAAAATGATTTTATTAATGACATGAATCGAAAAACAAGTACAAGTGTAAAAAGCCAAAACACAAACAGAGAAAATAATAAACAAAAAAACATGAAAACATCATAAGGGTTCTTAGAGGCTAAGGCTTGAAGGATAGCCACCGTGGATGTTAGAGTTTCTTTAATATGTGATGTTTACTGAGTGTTGGTTGTAATTGCATTGGCTTGATTTTGCAACTCTGCTTCCAGCCTTTGTTGGTCAGCCCCTTGAGCATGAATTTGAGCCCGCATATAATCCAAAGTAGCATATGTTGCAGTAGCATAACTCTTCAAATTATTAGGTGTACTAGGGGATGTAGAAGCTTCATACGTAGACATATTCCCAAAAGCTTGCAGCAATGTAGTGTTAGTCACAAAAACATGAGCGCCAACAAAAGAGATAAAAGAAGGTGTTAAAAGTAACAGAGGGTGCGGAAGAGGTGGTCATAGATGGTTAATGGTTATTGTTGTGGTTGATTTATCATGGAATGTACAGGGGGAGGGGAAATAGATTTAACGGGTAATTAGATTGATAGAGAGTTTATAGTAAGTTGTACATTTTATGGAGATGATGGTGGTGAAGTTGATCTTACATGAGAGAGAGAGAGAGAGAGAGAGGGGGGGGGGGGGGGGGGTGAAGGGGGGGT
>Ga0228711_1003846_pt1 | contig 23286 bp, 10 predicted proteins | sample MedpolnodulmetaG_2_FD_177996 | JGI IMG/M metagenome (GOLD analysis project Ga0228711, IMG submission 177996) | Root nodule microbial communities from Medicago polymorpha collected in Santa Monica, California, United States - brown nodules | ecosystem: Host-associated > Plants > Roots > Nodule...
TGTACTTTACGTGTAATGTGTTGCATAATGTGCAAAATTTGACGAATTTCAAACAATTGTGAAACGTTAACGCATTATCGGTTTTGTGTAATGTTACCGATTAATTGATAAACTATAAAATGTTGATTTTTGGGTTGGGATTGCTGGATGTTGTTGTACGGTTTGATTTCATGCGGAATTGCCGTTTGAAATTACAGGTACAATAACATGCCAAAATGGCTGAAAAAACCAATGCAGACTACACTGGTTCTGTTTACTGGTGTGAACGGCAGTTAACTGCCGCTAGCTTCAGCGGTAGTTAACTGCTGTTGGTTCCTTCGGCGGCAGTTAACTGTCGTTGAGGACTTTTAGGTAATTTTAATGTGTCATTGTGAACATTTCATCGTCAGAAAAGCAATCTTCGTTCTATAAACATATGCATTTTCTCAAAAGAAACTTTTTCAAGAAATCAACTTGTTTTAAGCAAGTTCCATGTGGATACCATGCTTTCTTCGCATTGTGAACTCCAAAAGGGTTAAATCGTTGGAATAAAAAGTTGGTAATGCTCTTAAATCTGATTTGGCAAAGTAGAGTGCACCGAAAAACGTTATGAACCTCCAACGGTGAACCATTGGAGATGCACTAAGGGCTAGAGTGGAAGCTTCCATTTTAATATGTTTTCCCTTTCTTTTCTTCTTTTGCATTTTCCTGAAAAAGATAAGATTTCTGCACTCAAAGACCTAATGCTTTTTCTCCCATTCATTTTTGTGTGTAAACCAAACGGGGGAGGATCAGTTTTTTTTCACTATTTTCAATTTGCTTATTTTCCACCCATACACAATCATGGAAATCAAATGAAGCAATGATGAGATTTATATATAATATCTGCAATCTGCAATGCTTCAGCAGATGGCAATAAACACTGAGAATGAATAGGGAAAACATAAAACTGAAGAAGAAAAGGAAAACTAAAATAACTCCATGTATGTGTTCACAATAATGTATCCAAAATATAACATTTATGTTAAATGTATGTCTAAAAAATAAATGAAGACCATTTTGCCTCAAATAAGATGTTAGGCACAGCTCACTAGCCCATATACACACGTTTGAGTTAAATTAAACTGTAGCCTACTATCATGACTTATATTTACATAAACCTTTACGGTTAATTTACCTTCATGCAGATGGATATTGTAAGATCAAATAATAAGAAGAGAATTCTGCAAAATCAACTAATTGGTAGATAATAATTGACACTACCAGTAGTCTCTACAAGAGCACGAGCCATCACGAAAATGATGGAACCTATTGGTGTCTCTAACAGTGATTTCTCTCTTCACAACCAAAGACACATATTTTATTGCTGAGTGGCAATCACCACAGACCCTGATATTTTTCATAATACGTATAGCGGATCCTGGTGAAGTATTTAGAAGGGCAAAAGCAAGAGCCAACTTCTCACTATGATACTGCAAATTCAATTCCTTCTCCTGTTGATCTACAAAGACATGCACTTGACTTGTATCAGGAACATATCCAATCTCTTTAATTTTCTGATTTAGATTCTCCCACATTTCATAAACCTTATCTTTCTGCGGATGAGAAATGTCATTTGCCGAAAATATATGAACAGAATTCGCAATCTCAACCCAACTACAAGCCGGTTCCTTCTTCAACCCACTATCCTTCATCTCCTTTCTCACTTTTGCAACATCCTTCCACTGACCAGCAGAGGCATAAATATTGGATAGCAGTGTATGAGCTCCTGGATAAAAAGGGTCAAGCTCTAAAACCTTTTGAGCGGCGTAAGCACCCATTTCCGTATTTTTATGCATTTTAGATGCACCAAGCAAAGCTCCCCAGATAGTTGCATTTGGTTCAATCGGCATTTTTTCAATGAAACTCTTAGCCTGATCAAGACGACCAGCTCGACCAAGAAGATCAACAACCGTTGTGTAGTGTGAGAGTTTTGGTTCAAGGCTATACTTCTTCATTAACTCAAAATAATATAAACCCTCGTCCAAAAGTCCAGCATGGCTACAGGCTGTAAGAACAGAAAGGAATGTTATATCATTGGGTTCAATCTCAACCCACAACATCATCTCTTCAAAAAGCTCCACAGCTTCCTTCCCAAATCCATGTTGAGCATACCCTATCAACATGGAATTGCAAGAAACAACATCAACCTTAACCAACCGATCGAAAACCTTTTTCGCATCACAAATATTCCCTGACTTCGCATACATGTGAAGAAGAGTATTTCCCATGTAACCAACCAACTTCTTTCCCGATTTCATCATATGTGCATGAAGCCATTTCCCTTGCTCCAAAGACCCCGTAGTCGAAGAAGAACACAATAAAGCGGAATAAGTAAACTCAGTCGCTCCAAAACCCTCCCTTTGCATCTTCACAAATAAACCCAAAGCCTCCTCTCCTTCACCTTTCCTTGCATAACCAGATATCAAAGCATTCCACGAAACCTCATTTTTACTCTCAAGCTTGTCAAAAACCAATCGTGCTTCCCTCAATTCCCCACACCTCGCATACATATCCACAAGCGAACTCCCCACAAACACATTCTCCTGAAACCCATATTTCCAACAACACCCATGAATCTGCTTCCCATCAACACAACTCCCTAAAAACCCACAACACTTCACCAAACTCGACAACGCAAACTCATTCGGCTTCAACCCATCTCTAACCATCTCAAGAAACAAAACAAGCGCGCTGGTAGCACTACTCGCACACCCATCCTGCGAATACCCAGTAATCATCGAAGTCCACGTCACTACATCTCTCACACGCATTTCATCAAACACCTGGCGTGCAATTTCCAAACTCCCACATTTAGCATACATAAACAAAATTGAATTTTTAATAACTAAATCATTCCTAAACTTAGAATTCATCAAATGGGTATGAACCAATTTTCCTTGTTTGAGTTTGCCTAACATGGTGCATCTTTTTAAGAGTTTGTTGTAAATGGTTCGGTCCGGTTCGAGTGAACCGGTGTTGATGAGGTCTAGAACGTGAAGTCCGGTTGTTGAGTTTGGATTGAGACTTGGACGGAGGAGGTTTGTGTCGTCTATGATATAATGAGAGATGTTCCATTTGGTGGTGTTATTGTCTGGAATGGAGGAATGTGGAGGTGTAGATGGAGCTGCGGATTGATAGAGTGTACGGAAGGTTCTAGAAAGTGCGGAAATTCTTCTGCATTGGATCATTACAAGAAAGGTTTGTTGGAAAATGTAAGGTTGAGTTGAATGATTGTGATGTTGTGTTCTGGTTTTTGTTTCGGCTTTCTTAGTACAATGTTTTTCCTCCACTTCGCAATTTTTATCGTCTCGTATTTTGTTATATTTTCGATGTGTGAGAGTATCGAACCTAGATTATAGATTATAAGATTGAATAGTAAATTTTCAAGTGATTCTAGGGTAATTGGCTATTCATAATAACCAAAACATAATTTAGTCTCCATGTTTTGGCTTTTAGTTCTTCAATCTTATATGTTCTAAGATTTTTTCTTTAGGAAGGTGTATTAGATTAGGATTTTAAAGGACAATTTTTGTTTAAAAAAGTCTTAAGGATTTTAAAAGATTTTGTATGATTTTAATGACTTTCATGATTTTAATGGATTTCAACGGATTTACATCATAAGATTTTAAAAGATTTGAAAAGATTTTATGGATTTTATAAGATTTCAAAAGATTTTATAATTTTTAAGGATTCATTGGAAATAAATGATTATAACACACTCTCTTTTACAATATTCTCAATACATACTCTTTTATTTATTTTATTTTTTTTACGAGAAAGTTAGAGAAATAATTATAACTCTCTCTTTTCACAATATTCTCAATACAGACCCTTATTTATTTTATTATTTTTACGAGAACGTTGGAGAAAGGAGGGAGAGAGAAAGCGGGGGGAGGGAGGGAGAGGGAGAGACAGGGGGAGGCAGAGAGAAGAGAGAGGGATGGGAGAGAGATAAAAGAAAGAGAGAGATAGAGATAGAGAGAGATGAATAGAAGAGAGAGATAAAAATATCTTAAAAGAAAAAACTATCTTAAGAAATCTCATATTTTTATGAGAGACTTTTTCATGCTAAAATTTCACTAGAAAATCCCACAAAATCCAATTTATTAAACGATCTTTAGAAATTTGAATGATTTTAAATACCACGCGACTCTTTTTAAGTGATGAAGAGTCTTGATTGAATACCACATGTGACATGACTTTTTTAAATGACAAAGAGTCTTGGTTGAATATCACAAGACTTTTTTTTAAGTTGCAAAGAGTCTTGATTGAATACCACAAGACTTTTTTATAATAAAAAAGTCTTTTAAAATCCTTTAAAATCTTAATCTAATACACTCTCCTTAGTTTAGTTTTTTGTTTTTGTATAAACTAATATATTTTACACTCAAACTAATTTTTTAAATCATATATGATCGTAATAGACGACAAATTCCTATCTCTCTGAAAAGGTTTAACGCCGCTATATTCTCACAGCTGATTTTGAACTCATAACTTTTTAGTTTTCTCTAGCTTAATTTGAAACTATGACATGTCATTTTTATTAATAACATGGAATTAAATTTAGTGATATGATATTGTTAATTTTAAATCATTATACGTAATTTTACGTCATTAATCAATATGATACGACTTAAAAAATAAACCATTGTAAAAAAAACATCATGAAACCAATGCAATAAGAGAACTATAATCTCCGTATTTAGAAATGAGAAGACTGAAATCATGTGTTATTTAAAATAGGAAGACATGAAGTAGATATGAGTGTTTGGTTGAATGGTAGACAACTTACATATAATTTTTAAACATATACTAAGTCTTGGACTACATATGTTCCTATATTTTTTGAAAACTCAACATATATATGTTCTATATATGGTGAAACATGCATCATAAAACAATCAAACATTTAAAACTTCACATTTTTTTCAAACAATCTAGTAACTAGACTTACACACTTTTAAGTACTAGACTCTTGACCCGTGCTATCGCACGGGTCATACCACATAGAAGTTAATCGTATCAGTCGCAAAATATAAACATATATAGTTAATAGAAGTTTTATAACAATTTAAAAATATGTTCCCTTATAAGACAACAATAGCAACAAAATGAAATGGTAGCATACAAAACAAAAAGGTTTGAACATTAACCATCAAGATACATTACGAAAGACTTCGTGATAAATAACATTTGAGGTCGTATTAGTGTTCTCTCCATCTCCATCAATGATTCAAACCTTGTTTTGAAGTGACTATGGAAATTGCAACGTACAACTAGCCATGCGAGAACACAGGACTCGGCAAATAAATTCCAACATTTTTAAGTGGTTGCCCTTGACTCTTGTTGATTGTCATGGCAAATGAAACAAATATTGGAAATTGTCTTCTTTGAAATTTGAAAGGAATTTTAACATCAGACGATGAAAGAGATAACCTGGGTATGAAAACTTTTTCGTCGATGTTACTTCCAGATATAACCTTTGCTTCAAGTACAAATTTTCCCTTCTCGGTTTCTCTTACACTATCTTTCTCGACTATATGACCAATGACATCTACAACAAAAAAAAACTGCATTATCATTTACATAAACAGAAAAGAAAAAAAAAATCGTATAACTAAAAGGTAGGATTTCATACCAGCAACCACGTCCTCTTCCGGAGAGATCAAAATGTCTTTGAAAGACATGAATTCAAACACGTTCTGAGGCACATTGCTTGCATTCACCTTAGTGAATGTCGCATTTCCCATCATGTTAAGTTTGTACATGTGTGGCAAGAGTTTGTAATTCCCCTCGTTAAATCCTACCATGACATTCTCTAGCTTATATGTTTCTCCTTCTTCAACCATTCTTTGAATCGTTGGCACCAGGTATTTACGAACAGTGGCATGGATTCGTCCTCGCTAAACAAAAATAACATATCATTAACATAAACCAGAATATATGTAATCGTAGTGACAACTTGAATTAGTGTTCGTGGTTATACATGAAATTTATATAATATACCTTCTCATCAACCAATATCATGTTCATGAAGATGATATCGTCTGAATTTTCCTTATCATGGATCAGCCATATATGGGCCACACGTACAATCAACTTCAAATCCTTATTCCCACCTGTCACGGCTGAAATGGGGGTGAAAATGTTTGACATCTTAGCAATTGAAAGAAACAACTATTTTTGCTAAAAGAACAGAATAGTTGTATTCACACAACTAAGTGGTATTTATATAGGTAATTGGTAAGTTGAATTTGAAACTTTTAAATGTGAATGACCATAGTCTTCTTTGGTAATAATTACTATTCGTTGCAGCCATAAAAGCAATTACTGCATAATGCTTTGTAATGCATTATGGCGTTTTCAATTCCAAAAGCTGTCAGTGTCAATCATAAATACCATAGTTGACATTTTGGTGTGGACATTGGTTTACTACTTTACCATCTATTCATGACCTGAATTTTCGATTAGCAATAATGAGCAATAAGTTTCTTTTATTCACAATGAAATATCATTAAGTTTAATTAATATTTGAAATTTGACTTGTAACATGGATGAATGGCAATTTCAAATTCGATTAGCAATTACTACATGTTAATTTTTCTTTTATTCTTCATGAAATATCATTAAGCTACATAAAGCTCATTGCTTTTTTCTTTTATTCGATTAGCATTACTAACCTCTTCTATTTCGTATGAGCAATAAGTTTCTTTTATTCACAATGAAACATCATTAAGTTTCATAAATATTTGAAATTTAACTTGTTAACCATCATGATTATACGGGTCAAGATTTAACACATTCGATTAGCAATAACTACGTGGTAATTTTTCTTTTATTCTTTATGAAATATCATTAAGTTCAATAAATATCATTACTTTTTTCTTCATCAAATGCATAATTGAGATGACTTTGTATATACTAACAATACTCCTATTTTGCACAATTAATGTGACTCAATAAAAAGACATCATTTATATTGGCATGAGTATTATATTGCCAATAATATCATTTAATTCTTTAATCACGTCTGTTTTGATATGATTAAATGCTATTAAAAGTAGAAAAAGAATAATTAAATGATATTATTGGTTAGTTTTCCTGAAATGCATACAAGTTGACTTATGTGTTTACTCGATCATTATTGAAAGCCCATTTTTAGGCATACCAAACGCATCAACATTTATGACATAGAGGGAATTGAAAGTCTGTTTTGATTTAAGGCTGAAATCATGCATCTCTATAGTCTTAAGTTTTAGTTGAACTTTCAAATCTCATGGAAGGTCAAGAGATCTACGGCTGAGATGTAGGGGGTGGTTGACTGAGTTGATTAACATTAATACATGAAAGGTTATGATATCTAGGCTGAGATGAATAGAGTGGTTGACTGAGTTGATTAGCATTAATTACGTATCAGGGAGGAAAAATGAGTATGATTAGCCCCATTTTCAATTGTCATTATGGCGTTTTTGTATGAGAGAGAAAGTGAGGAGTTTGAAAATAGAGTTTGAATCAACGACTGTGATTAAGTGTGTGGTTGGGAGATTAGATTAGCAATAATTACATGATTAGGAGGAAAAAATGCAAGGGATTAGGGCAAACATGCTAGCTCATCAAGTCTAGCTTCTATAATAAAGGATGGAGAATTCGAGATTCAAACTTCGATATTTATATATCAACATCTTTACAACTATTAACTGAGTTGTATTTTTTTGTCAAAAAAATAAATTGAGTTGTACTTACGAGACGACACTTTTTTTTGGTTGAAAAGAGTCAAATTAATACTATGAAGTTATTCAATGCACAAGACGTGACAAAATAACTTCAACAACCAGCAATTGTCATGAAAAAGAAAGAAAAAAAAGACCCACTAAAAAAAGGAAGAACAATAAAAGTTCAAAATGTATGTACCATAACAAAGTTAGTTTGCTAGCATACTTTAATAAAAAAAACCCTAGGACAACGGGTTTGCGGGTTTCCTCACTATTAAAATGTTCAACCTTCACTTTTCTAATTAATGTAGGACTTCTAACTTACATTTGTTACACAAAAGTCATTAAACACCACAATGTAAACATCCGTTTAGTTGGATCCACCAATGATTAAAATCATAATTGAAATATGAGAAATGTTAACGAATGAACCCAGACACTCTTTTAGGGTTAATACTTGGGTGACATTGTGATTGGTGACATTAGTCAACCACAATGTCACAAGTGTTAACGAAAACAAAAAAACCTTATAAAAGATAAAGAAGAAAGTCATTTGTGACATTGTGGTTGATCAATGTCACCAACCACATTGTCACCCAAGTGCCACCCCTCTTTTCAGGATCTTAAATGGTAAATTTTATAAAAAGTTATGTATTCAATGCATTGAAAATTGAAGCATTTGACTTTGCATTGAATTCAACAAATTTTTAACTTTTAAAAAGTCAAATTTATCACTTTTCACCATTTCCAAATACAATATTTCTATTCCACTCTATAACATTTCCTTTTAAAAAATAACTTGTAAATTTAAAATCTTTAAGAAGTACCCCCGAGGTAATGGTTAGTAAAACCTTAAAGTATTTATCTTTTAAATTAAAAATGGTAATATTTTTAGAGCACATTGTAAGTTTTCTAGAATAACCACGTAAATATAATTTCTACTTGTCCAAAATTTACCGAAAATCAAGCACTTGTGATGCTAAAATATAACATAATTTCTCGCTTTCAAAATAGACCATAAACACACTATCCAAATAAGTAACTAAAAAGTTGAGCTTCTTAGAACTTGACTTCTACTTCCACACTTTATCTAACCGAAATAACAAACTCTTTTTAGAGTTGCTTCCATATTCATTTTGCGTATCTTCCATTTCTCTCTTCTAAAATGCACACCTTACTTTCAGAACCTCTAACACTTCCCAAACACCAAGCAAAACCACCCAATTTATCCCTTCTTCACACCCCTCCACTTACTTCCACCACCTACTCCACCATTCTCCAATCTTTCAACTCCCTCACTTTAGGAAAACAGCTTCACTCACACTCAATAAAAACCGGTTTTCACAATCACCACTTTGTTCAAACCAAGTTACTTCAAATGTACTCAATTAACTCCTCTTTTGAAGATGCCTGTCACATGTTCGATAAAATGACTCTTAGAAGCTTGCATTCTTGGACTGCTGTTTTACGTCTTCATCTTAACATGGGGTTGTTTTACAAAGGTTTTTTGCTTTTTGAAGAGTTTTTATGTGATGGGCTGGGAGAAAAATTGGATTTTTTTGTGTTTCCGGTTGTTTTGAATATTTGTTGTGGTCTTGGTGAGTTGGGACTTGGTAGACAAGTTCACGGGATGGTTTTGAAACATGGGTTTGTTAGTAATGTTTATGTGGGGAATGCTTTGATTGATATGTATGGAAAATGTGGGAGTTTAGGTGAGGCTAAGAAAGTTTTGGAAGGAATGCCGCGAAAAGATTGTGTCTCGTGGAATTCTATTATAACTGCGTGTGTTGCTAATGGGATGGTGCATGAGGCGTTGGATTTGTTGGAAAATATGTTGTTGAGTGAGTTGGAACCTAATGTTGTTACTTGGAGTGCGGTAATTGGAGGATTCTCGAGTAGTGGTTATGATGTTGAGTCTGTTGAGTTGCTTACTAGGATGGTGGGAGCAGGGTTGGCGCCCAATGCTCAGACACTGGCTAGTGTTTTACCTGCTTGTGCTAGGATGAAATGGCTTTTCATTGGGAAAGAACTGCATGGCTACATTGTTAGACATGAGTTGTTCTCTAATGGTTTCATTGTAAATGCATTGGTGGACATGTATAGAAGGTGTGGCGATATGAAAAGTGCCTTCGAAATGTTTTCCAAATTTGCAAGGAAATGTGCAGCGTCTTACAATACAATGATAGTTGGTTATTTGGAAAATGGAAATCTCAGAAAGGCAAAGGAATTTTTTGATCAGATGGAACAAGAAGGTGTGGAGAGGGATAGAATATCATGGAATTGTATGATATCAGGATATGTTGATAATCTCATGCTTCATGAAGCTCTCGTGTTGTTCCGAGATTTATTGATGGATGGAATTGAACCTGATTCCTTCACTCTTGGAAGTGTCCTTACTGGATGTGCCGATATGGATTCTATTCGACGAGGGAAAGAGATACATTCCATTGCTATTGTCAAAGGTCTGCAATCCAACAGTTTTGTCGGTGGAGCTTTGGTAGAAATGTATTGTAAATGCAATGACATTATAGCTGCTAAAATGGCATTTGATGAAATAAGTGAAAGAGATACATCAACATGGAATGCACTGATATCTGGCTATGCTCGGTCTAATCAAATTGAAAAGATTGGAGAACTCATTGAAAGAATGAAAAGTGATGGTTTTGAGCCAAATGTGTATACTTGGAATAGCATTTTAGCTGGCCTTGTGGAAAATAAACAATATGATTTAGCAATGCAATTGTTCAACGAAATGCAGGTTTCAAATTTGAGGCCTGACATATACACAGTAGGAATAATGTTAGCAGCATGCTCCAAGTTGGTGACAATCCACCGAGGAAAACAGGTCCATGCATATTCCATGCGAGCAGGGTACGACCCCAATGTTCATATTGGAGCTGCCTTAGTAGACATGTATGCAAAATGTGGGAGTATTAAACACTGCTACCAAGTTTATAACAAGGTCTCAAATCCTAACTTGGTGTGTCACAATGCTATGCTAACTGCTTATGCAATGCATGGACATGGGGAAGAAGGAATCACTATTTTTCGCAGAATGTTGGCTGGTAAAGTTAGACCAGATGATGTAACTTTCCTATCAGTTCTTTCTTCATGTGTTCACGTGGGATCAATTGAGATTGGTTATGAATGCTTTTATTTAATGGAAAAATACAATGTCACACCAACATTAAAACATTATACATGTATGGTCGACCTCTTGAGTCGTGCAGGAAAGCTCAATGAAGCATATCAACTTATCAAAAACATGCCAATGGAAGCTGATTCAGTGACTTGGAGTGCTCTACTTGGAGGTTGTTTTATTCACAAGGAAGTTTCCTTAGGTGAAATTGCAGCAGAAAAGCTTATAGAATTGGAGCCGGGTAACACCGGAAACTATGTTATGTTAGCAAACTTGTATGCTTCTGCGGGAAGATGGCATGATCTTGCTAAAATTAGAGAGTTGATGAATGATAAGGGAATGCAAAAGAGTCCAGGATGCAGTTGGATAGAAGATAGAGATGGGGTTCATGTTTTTCTTGCTAGTGATAAAAGTCACCAAAGAGTAGAAGAGATATATTTTATGCTCGATAATTTGACTAAGTTTATTAGAATAAAAGAACACAAATTATCTATAACATGAGAGAGTAAAGTGTGGTACAATATCAATAGCAGTAGACTTGGTAAGAAAACATGCATGTATATATTTCAGAAGATGAATTTTATACATCAACTACTAAAGAATATACAATACAAAACAGTGACCCATCTAGAAATTGAAACCACGCTGCTAGGCATCATTTTTTTTATAAGCCTGCAAGGCATTGCATAATTTTCTTTTAATTACTTTCTCACTTGGCTTGGCCTGCAAAATATATATGGGATATACACAAAATGTTGAACATATTATCTGAAATTGTATAACTATATCAATGAAGTCTCCCACATTATTGCAGTCTCCTACATTGACAATTTAATAAAATGTCAATCAAATTTGTCCCTTCCTTGATATATTAAAGTTAATGATATGAGATGCATTAGCAATTAAGTGGTCAAAATTCAGATACATTTTTTTTTAGGAGAAAAGTTTAGGGTGAGGGGATGATGCAGTCCAAGACACTTTTCAAAGGTATTAGTGAGACTCAAATCAGGACCTCCAGATTCAAAATTTGTTTTTTTACCATTAGACTAAATCAAATCTATGGAGTTAATCCGAATATATTTGATACTAACAAATTTAATTAGATAGACAAATCTGAGTAATGTTTAATGATTAAGTTTTAAGAATTATATTGAAATATTAATGATGTTAGGTTATGTTAATACTTCTGTCATAAACTTCACAATGAATTAATCAACAAATTAATTTTTTTCTAAACAATTACTCTCTTTAATTTAGTCTATAAAATATAGAAACATAAATCAGTTTTTGAAATATATGAAAAAATCCATCAATTTAGTCGTTAACATCTTAAAGTGAAGATCTCATTTGATCTTTCACAATTTCCTCAATCCAATTTAACCATAAACAAAAATTATATCCATATTAACTATGACATTTTTATGCAGAAGAGATGACATATTGATTTGTCAAAGACTAACTTACTCAAAGAGAAAATTATGAGACCAAATCATAAGAATGAATTTAATTAGTATTGTTTTTAGTCATTTTTGCCCCCTGTGAACTGAACAATAATATATATATATAAACGGAAAAACTGTCGATCTTAACCAAAAAATAACTAGAATGCTTATCTTCTTCTATGCGTAATCAATCAATCATCTAGAACGTGGAACTTTCTTCCATTTCCATTTCACCTCTTTTTGCAGAAAAAACATTGAAATAGCTTGGAACGTGAATGAAGAATATGCGAGAGAAATGATACAAAAGGGCATTACCGTAATTTCAATTTTCTGATCCATGAGATGAGATGAACACATCCTCCTCCCACTTCAACACCGACACAACTGCCATTCTCTCTGTTGCCGCCGGTGCCAAAACCGGCCGCAAGGGTAGATTCTCTCTCATGGCCGCAACGCCACCAAACTCTACTCCGGCGGTCGTCTTCACCGCCCTCGCCGGTGTCGCTATCGTCGCTGTCATTTTCTACAGTAGGTAATCAACTAGATCGATCTATTTTCTGTTTCAATCGATTTATTCTTGTTTTTGTTTTTTTTATAAAATTGAAAATAATGCTATTCATGTTAATGTTAATTAAATTATGAAGATTTGGTTATAGGAAAATGAATCTCTTTATTTGGTGTTGATTGTAAAAATATTGGATTTCAAGTTCCGTACTTGTTTTTTCGGCTCTGGTAATCTGGAATCGGTCTAGAGATAAGTATAGTCTGTGTCAATGATTGTTTCCGGATTTCAAAGGATTCATCTTTAACTGAAGTTCATTAACCACCTGAAGATCTCTCACAGTGTGTAAAGTTTCTAACGGATTAAATGTTAGTAAAAGTGTGCACCTAATCCAATTCATAAGAAGATATATGTACCATTACTATCTTTCCATCAAACTTGGTTAAGAAATACAGTAATGCTCTATGTTATGGAATTGCTGTATCTAGTAGCATTTTAGGGGAAATTATATAGTATTCTGGATTTTGCAAATAACTAAGAAATGCCGAGTTATAGTATTTGGAGAACATAGGTTCCTCCATCTCTTATAAAAAATGACGTAGTAGTAAATAGAGCTGCTAATGTATCATATGCTGAGGTTTGTACTTTTACTTTTTGGGCGATACTGAGAAAACTACACAGCTGACAGCAGCTCCAATTTTAAATCTAGATGGTGCATCTTAGACCCGTGGGGTTAATTTTCATATGAAAACTAGTAAAGACATCATGTAAGATTGCATGGATTTGGGAGAAAAATTACTGGAAACAGAGGTGTAAAATTTTGTCACATCAGCAGAAGACTTTTCTTAAAATAGACAGATAAATAGAAGCAAGTAGCTTTAACACAATAATAACTGCTTCATGATTAAGAAATGGGTTTGTCTAACATGTGCAATATTGCACATGTTAAGATAACTAAAAGTAGCAAGTTTTTATTGAAACCAACAATTATTTAACAAAAAGTTATATATTTAATACAAAATGTTCAAGTTCCAATGGAAAATTACTATTTTAAATTTCTTAACATGTGCAAATTTGCACATGATAGAAAAACCCTTAAGAAATTTAGATAGTTGTGTAAAGCATCTCGCTCAAAAATCAGAAACACTAACAAAATAAAATGTATGAAGTCGATGACAGGACTTTTTCAATGGGGGAAAACGATAGTTGGCTTGAAAAAGTTCCTCTGTTGTGCTAGAGCGCTATTGTTTACTTTTATTAAGTAGCAGTACTTAATTGTTACTCATATTTTAATTGGTCAACTTAAATCCCATGCTCATGCAGGAAAAGAAAACACCCCCTTTCACCTCAGCAATGGAAAAGCTTGTTTACAGAAGATGGTAGGCTCCGTGATGGTGGAACTAAGTTCCTGAAAAGAGTGCGCAATGGAGTGAGTTTACCAATTATTCACCTGTACTTTAAATTTGTGCGTCTTTTGTTTCTTTTTGGATTGAGTGCATTTTAAATATCTGATGCAGGGTGTTCATCCTAGAATAAGGGCTGAAGTTTGGCCATTCCTGCTTGGAGTGTAAGTATGCCATTCTCTCTATTTCATTTTTAGATAGTCTCCACCCTTGCATAATTACAATGAATCTTATCTTAGTTATCTTTAAGTTAATATACAATTATGCATTAGGAAGGGAATGAATTACCTTGTCCTTTCTTTCTATTAGACTGTTAGATTGTGTTTTACTTTTTTCCTTTATTCATTTACTGATTACACTTGTATGACTTAGACAGGTATGACTTTAACAGCACCAAAGATGAAAGAGATGCTGTAAAAACTCAAAATAGGTTAGCATACAAGTTTAATTCCCAGATTATTTATATATCTGTGTATGATAAATATTACAAATCTATATTCATTTTACTTTTCCTCTGTTTCATTTATGTCGAGAGGGAAGGGGGTGTTAACATCTGGTTGATTTTTTGGCCAAATCTTAATACACAGAAAGCAATATGAAGAACTCCGTAGACAATGCACGAAACTCATCAAGCAAAGCAATGAAAACAGTAAGTTAAATGAAATTGGTGAAATCAGCTATGAAGGAGGTGATGGAAGGCTTGCTCAAGATTCTCGTTCTTCTAGTTCTTCTTCTAGTTCTGATGATGCAGCCAGTGCCAGGGAAACTCTGTCTAGTCAGGACAAAACTCCAGAAGCTGAATATTCGTTGGAAGGAGACGATTATGTTAATGTCAACAATGCTGATGCATCTATGCCGGATGCGGATTCTTCCGAAGCTCCTGAAGTAATTCAAACAGTTCATCCTGATGATGTTCAGGAAGATGACAATCCCATGAAAACTACCGAGGATTCCGCCAAAGGTCCTGAAGTAATTCAAACAGCTCCTCATGATGATGTTCAGGAAGACAATAACTCCTTGAGAACTACCAAGGATTCCGCTGAAGGTCCTGAAGTAATTCAAACAGCTCCTTCTGGTGATGTTCAGAAGGATAACAATCCTGTGAAAACTACCAAGGAAGTCTCATCTCCCTTACAAGAAAAGGTTCCACCAAAGCTACCAACTAATGAAGACTTCTCCACCTGGCAACGGATTATCCGACTCGATGCATTACGTGCCAATGCAGAATGGATGGCACACTACCCCTCTCAAGCTTCCATATCAGACAGTATAGCACGTCAGACTGCTGAGGCTGTTGGCTTGGAGGATTATGATCACCTAGAGGCTGGCAGAATCTATCATGCTGCCCGACTAGTTGCTATTCTTGAAGCATATGCACTATATGACTCTGAAATTGGCTACTGCCAAGGTATGAGTGACCTGCTATCTCCTATTGTTAGTATTATATCTGAGGACCACGAGGCTTTTTGGTGTTTTGTTGGATTCATGAAGAAGGCACGGCAAAATTTTAGGCTTGATGAGGTGGGTATAAGGAGGCAACTAGAGTTAGTTGCAAAAATCATCAAGTATAAGGATGGCCATCTATTTAAGCATTTGGAGAAGCTTCAGGCTGAAGATTGCTTTTTTGTTTATAGGATGGTGGTGGTATTGTTTCGGAGGGAACTGACATTTGAACAGACTATTTGCCTTTGGGAAGTAATGTGGGCAGATCAAGCTGCAATAAGGGCAGGTATTGGGTATTCTGCATGGAACAAAGTTCGAAAGCGTGCACCACCAACAGATGATCTGTTGCTTTACGCAATAGCAGCTTCAGTATTGCAGAGGAGGAAATTGATCATTGAAAAGTATAGCAGCATGGATGAGATCATTAGGGAATGCAATAGCATGTCAGGACATCTTGATGTTTTGAAATTGCTAGATGACGCACATAACTTAGTGGTCACCCTTCACGACAAAATAGAGACATGATTCTGATCAATGCAATCAACAAATCTAGTTTATAATTTTTAGTGTACAAAATTTCCATATTTCAGACTAGCAGATTCTCCTCTGCATTTAAAATAAGCACCGGAGTTGCGCTGCCCGGCTTATTGCTTATTACTCCCAAATAGAGAAACTTCCTATTTATTTTCTTTTTTTGAATTTTGATTTCAGACACCAATCTGATGACTCTTTGGAGCACCTTTGCGAAGAGGGGGGGCAGTGGCATGTAACTGTTAGAAAATATTGAGTTATTATCTACAATACAATTAGGGATGTTTTTTCTTTCTTTCTCATATTCTCTAAAACAGGGTATTTTCCAGTTTAGCTCTGCTAATTTACATGGCATTCATTTGTCCTTTTGCATTAGCCATCGCTAGAATGCTTGTTTTTGAAGGGTAGCTGAAGATATTAATTTCTAAAACCTGGTTTAACATTTTGTTTATGTTTTATGACAAGAGCTATGCTATTTGTTAGCAAGGGAATTGTGTACTTCAACACAATAATACAAACATGTCAGTTTTGCAAATAAAAGAGAATCAGTTTTACGTGTGTATTTGGTAGAAATCATGGGTTGAATGGTCAATTAGATGATGTCTTATTTTATTGGCAAAACAACACAATATCCTGTAACTTAATTTAAACTTTCAAACAGGTCATATAATTTTTTTTCATGCCAAGTTAGTCACATATCTTCGAAAATATTTACACACTGACCCAGTCTTTCATTTTTAGTTCACTTCGTTGACAAGGATGAAACAAATTTTTGAAAACCTTTTGAAAATATCATGTTAACTTTGATAATTAGATATTGTAACACTGTATATAATTTTGATATTATATTGATGAGAAGAAGTAATTTAGAATAACACCCATACTAAATTTATCTAGAATATTTAGCATGTGTGTTAAACTTGGCACTGGATACATTAAAACTACAATAATTAAAAATTTCTCTGAACAAATGTACCACTGGCGTGTACATACATAAGTTGCATTGTGTGCAAAGGTACCACTGACGTGTACAAAATACATACCATTGACAAATTTTATACTAGTACAAGACAAGTAAACATAAATCGTCCAGCTTCTTCTGCTTACTACTCCATGCGAACAATCCTGCTTGCGAGCAACTTGTGTTCTGAAATAAAAATAAAAGGGATTGGGGTGACAGAAGACGTTTAAGTGAGTTCCACCTATCCTAGGTTGTAGGCAATATCAGGGAACCTATGATCACCACTTGTCTCTACATATACCTGATTTCAGGATAGATTATTCTGGTATGCATAACTTAGCGATCAAGGGAAAACCGAGATCGCTAATCTGAATACTATCATAGTATCTTGTCATAATCATAATCATATTCATATCATCTTTCATATTTATGTCAGAAGGTCGTATTTATCGTAAATTATTTATTTCTTTATTGTTAACTAAATTAAATAAATATATCATTATTTTATTTATTTAAATCAAAAATAATAATTTATTCTGAGAAAAACCTAGGTTCAACGATTAAAAGTCATAGTGGGTTTATCTTTTGGTTTTTCGGTGGTTGTGTAAATCTCATTACCCCCTTGTTCGCTAGAATTGTTGACATAAATTAATCAAAGTGGGAGCACTGCGTTGTTGAAGACATAGAAATCAATGGCTCTTTCAAATGAGAAGGTTAGAAATTATGTACCTAATGATCTTGTCTTCTCTATTATGTCAAAAGTGCCTCTAAAATCTTTGAACTGATTTAAATGTGTACGAAAATCATGGACCCTCTCATTTGAAAACCCTAATTTCAAGAACATGTTTTACAAAAGAATTATCTCCAATCATTCCTATTACGATGATTCATGTCTCCTCGTAAAGCACACTTTGCCAGATTTCGAAGAGCAACCTTTCAAGAGGATGATCATGATATTAATAAAGTCAAATTAGATTGGCGGTATCCATTTCAAGAGGATGATCATGATATTAATATTCTGGGTTCTGGAATTAATGGTATTGTTTGTCTCTATGTCGATTAATTCAAAAGTTTTACTATGGAACCCATCTATTGAGGAAGTCAAGGTCATTCCTCACGACCTAAGTGTGTCTATACCATCTAATGTAATAGATAGGTATCAACATCATGGATTTGGTTATGATTATGTTAGAGATGACTATAAGGTGATCAGATATGTAGACTTTTATCCGGATATAAATTATTATTTAGATGCTAAGAAGAATGTAGACTTTTACAACCCTTTATGGGAGATATATAGCCTTAAAAGCAACTCATGGAAGAAAATTGATTTGGATATGCCAGCTAATAATTTGAATGCTGAATTTGTTTTGGAGCGAGTGTACACTAATGGGGTGTGCCATTGGTTGGGCCAAAGGAAAACAGATATTGATAAGAATTATTTGGTGTCATTTGATTTGGGTAACGAAGTATTCTTTATGACGTTCATGCCTTCATATATGGATGATAGTATTGATTCTAAATTGGAGGATACTCATTTGATGTTGTTAAATGAATCCATTGCTTTGATATCCAATGATGCAGAAATCAATACTTTTCACATATCTATTCTGGGTGAAATCGGTGGAAAAGAATCATGGACTAAGCTATTCATTATTAGACCATTAATTTGTCTTGGGCTTCCTATTGGAGTAGGAAATAATGGTGATATTTTCTTCGTCAAAGAAGATGAAGAACTTGTCAAGTATGATTTAAGTACAAACACAATTCTAAGGGCTTGGCATTACAGGAGATCCCTTTTATTCTCAGATAGTAATTTATAAGAAAAGTCTTCTTTCAATTGCAGAATGAACAATTAATTACTCTTATTTATTAGGTTTATGATGGTGGTAATAAGGATTTTACTTTTTAGCTTGTATACAAAAGAGTTGTCGATTTTTTTATCAGGAAAGAGATTGTCAATAATTCATATCATAACATTTCTTGTTGTCAATTCTGACTGCTTTGTCTGGCGATGGGATGTGCTTTAAAAGAAAGAAATTTCCTTTTGTATTCTTCCATTGTTGCATCACCTGACAACTTGATGAGCTCACCAGACTACTGTGTTAAATATTAGACAATATTTTAAGGTTTTAGCAAGAAATTTCTAGGGTTTTTTCATTTTGAATCTTGAAGATTACATCTCAAGCACCTGGGAGGATAAGAAGTTGAAATTTCAAGAGTTTGTTGATTCAAGCATTACCCATCATTTTTAATATCTTTTCTTTTCTTGTTGTTATGTCAAATTTCTTGAGTAGCTATATCCTTCAAGTTAAGACAAAGAAAGACCTCCTTAGATCTATTGGTGATTGAACTTTCATGATATTTTTGTAATTGATATGTTTTTAGCTTTTGATTCATATTCTTAATGTTTCTTGTTACTTGGTCAATATTGAATTAATTTTTGGATTATTACATTATTGGAAATAGACTGTGATAATTTGAACTAGAATCACAAGTCATGATACAAATTTGTTATAGGAATATAGAAATGATATCGCGTGTCCACTATAAATTGACGTGCATTAAGGCTTTAATTGATAATTGCTTGCTCACCTTATAAATTAGGAACTTTTGTTATAAAAAAAGAAGGTAAGAGGTTTTGATCCAAGGAATTGGTCTCAACCTATTTTATCAATTTAAACCCATGCGTAGGTAGAGAATTTGAGAACTTATCAGTCACATGGCTGCACAGACTCATGACTCTCATTTTATTGCGAACTCATTTCGTTCATGTATCCCTTTTCCAAAAAGCATGTCTAGAGCTGCTTATTGAACATGTCTTGTGCACCAACGGTCACTCTCTGTCCTTGTGTGTCACTTTGGTCGTTGTCAATGATAAATGTTCCTTCAAATGGCATGAGTTTTTATATGTTTTCAGCATTGAGGTCACATAGTATGATACAGCCAGTGACGGATCCAAAAGTATTAACTTATTGGGGCAAGATTTTATATGATAAATATTTATAGAAATTTTTAAGCAATGCAAAAATGATATAATAATAACATCGTTATTATTGAGCAAAGTACTCAAGATTATAAACATTATCCTATTATATATTAGAAAAATTAAAGACTCGTCAACATCCACAAATTAAATTTCTTCTTTATGTGTCTTTATATTTAAAAAATATGAAAGAAATGATTCAAAATTTCTTCTCAAATATGTTTACACATTTGATTTTATAAAATTTATAAGCGAAAACCTTTTTTATGGTATAAATTTTCATTTAACGGAAAAATCTATTATTTTAAAAAGAGACAATCATTAAAATATAAAAAAATTTAACAAATATAATCGGAGAGTAACGGGGCAATTGCCTCCAATCTTCTATGGTTGGATACAACCGAGCTAAAATACCAATTTAATTATAATGCTAGTAGTGTCTGAGTTGGCCATGATAGCATGGGGGTATGTGAAGGGGGTAAGAAGGGAGACATGAATATTCTCTTTTGAAGTGATGGTTGTTGAGGTATGGAAAACAAGGATTGTTGAGTAAATCCATGAGGCATACGTTCGTAGTATTTACTATTTCGATGTATTATAACTTATAAGGCCATGGCATAGGCAGGAACTCGATTTCCTAAGCTATTGGGATTGCTGAAACTTAATCATGGACATAGAACTATCTTGAGAGGACCCTATGGAAGTGCTTGTTAGATAATAAAGTGATTGGGATTAGGCTATTAGGCCTTTATGATTCTAAGTTAATGATTGTGATGAAAAGGCATATACAATGCAAGATCCTTAAAATGATGGTAACAGATGGATGCATTCTGACCATATTTATGACATGATTGACATTGAATAGAGCTTCAATCACCACGACCACTACATTCACTTGGAGATTCATCAGATCTCATTGAAACAGTTTCTTCAGAAGAATAAGGAGTGTGTTTGTCAATTATTAGTTTTGTTTTTATTTTAAAAATTTAAATTAAAAGTCTACTGAAACAAACCAAATGACATGTTTTTTTATCTTACAGTTCATATGACTTTTAACCTCAAAATCGAACCAAACTGCACCACAAATACCCTTTCCTCCGTATCATATAAAAAAAAAAAACGGTTATGTTAACAAGAAAACCAAAAGTAGTAGGTTTGCTAGGAAGGTCTTGTTAACGATTGCCCCGGGACACTCTTTAAGCATACCAAATTTAGTAATTATTCTTTTAAAAAGTCAACTATTACAATTTCCAATGCATTCAATACACAACTTTTCATTAAAAACTTACGATTTAAAGTGCTTAAAGAGTGTCCCGAAGGCACTCGTTAATATTTCCCTTGCTAGGATTCAACAATATTTTGACTTTTAAAAAGTTAAACTCACCACTTTTCACCATTTTTCAATAAAATAATTCTAATTTTATCCTTCTAATCAATGTCCTCTCCTAACCAATCTTCTAAGGACAATTTTTAGCATTTTCTAAAAAAAGATGTTATCAATCAAAAAATAACAAAGAGATCCTTTCAAAGAAAATATATTTTCGTTTGTGTAAAAAATGTGTATATATATTTATTTTCTATTATTAAAAACTACTTGTTTGTCTAACATGTGCAATAATATTGCACATGTTAAGATAACTAAAAGTAGCAAGTTTTTATTGAAACCAACGATTATTTAACAAAAAGTTATATATTTAATACAAAATATTCAAGTTCCAATGCAAAATTACTATTTTAAATTTCTTAACATACGCAAATTTGCACATGATAGAAAAACCCATAAAATAAAAGAAAATAAAATAAAAACTACATTTTGCTATCATATTTTTGTTATCATACTTTTTTTCATTGTCATATGTGATTTATTATTTATTACTAAGTGACCATTTACAACTTTCTCTCTCCCTCTCCATTCAGATGATCACATTCATTACTCATTTACTACATTTTGTAATTAATTGCAATGTGTAAGCCACACACCAAATACTTTATTTAGCGAAAGAGGTTAGACTCTGACGTGAACCAAGATTTGTTAAGAGAAATGTCGACATTTACCGTAAAGATTACTACATCTACATTTACGGATGGAACCTATGTAAAACAAAACAACCTCATTTCAAGTACATTCTTTCTCTATCATAATAGTACAACACATGAACTATCTATTACAACATTGCACGACATTACAACGCAAAGGTTGTTTCATTTTTTGCAATGTACTTTTCATTTTCTTTTGTTATTATGGCTGACATAAATGTCGGATTGTACTGCAAATGTTACTATGCTCGTGTAAACACACGTTTTAGATTGACATATATATATTTGATTTGATAAGAGTTTCAGAACTTGTTCTTTGGTTGGTTTGTGAGATTCTTATCTCATATCTTCATTCATCACACTCTCTTGTTCATTTTGCAAAGGTACGATGATGTTTTTAATATTTAAGAGGTTTCATATTTCAACAACTTTTTTTTTCTTCTTAACCTACATTTCTTATGCTATTAGAATGTAGAGTTGGTGCATGTTTGGTATTAATGTGGATTAGACGAAATCAAGGTGGCGCCATAATTTTGTTGAAGCTAATGTAGCATTTTCAAAATCGCAGTGACTCCAGATGATTTTGTCAAACTCATTGTGATACCAAACAAGCACTCAATCTTATACAAGAGTTGTGAGAAACTAATTTTAGAGGTGTAGAATTGATTTTAAGTGGAATTGATTGTTAGACTTATAAAAAAGAATTGCAAAGAGAAGTGATAAGTTGCAAATTAGCTATGCTTACCATAATATTTAATCTACTTTTTTGAAGGATTTGATAATTCCAATGGGCAATGTAAGCAATGAAGAGCAAGAACTTAAAGAGATTGAAATTTTGGAGAGAAATGACATAGAAAAGGTTGGAGATGAGTTAGAAGATGCAAGTACAGTAGCACCATGGATGAAGCAGATCACAATTAGAGGACTAATAGCAAGCATTCTTATTGGCATAGTTTATAGTGTGATTGTGATGAAGCTGAATCTCACAACTGGTTTAGTCCCTAATCTCAATGTTTCAGTTGCACTTCTTGGCTTTGTGTTCATTAAACTTTGGACTAAGATTCTTGAGAAAGCAAATATTGTTTCAACACCTTTCACTAGACAGGAGA
>Ga0228711_1003847_pt1 | contig 23286 bp, 9 predicted proteins | sample MedpolnodulmetaG_2_FD_177996 | JGI IMG/M metagenome (GOLD analysis project Ga0228711, IMG submission 177996) | Root nodule microbial communities from Medicago polymorpha collected in Santa Monica, California, United States - brown nodules | ecosystem: Host-associated > Plants > Roots > Nodule...
AAAATGCAGTTGAACTTAGTGTTGTTCTGCACACAAAAAATTGGACCAATAACATTAAGACACGTGTCTTATAAGACCCCACACACAGACCCCACATACCACAATAGACAAACAACATAACCAAGTTCAAATGAATAAAAAACCCTAAAAAAATTCACAACTTCTTTAACGTTTTCCTCCTTTTCCTCGTTTACAGTACCACAACAACAATAAACAAAGAAAGAGCATGCATATTCAAAAAAGAAGAACAAAAGAAAGTAAAGGGATTCGGATTCGCATATTAGATAACTTACATCAGCAATTGGAGCTCCAGCGTTTTTCTTAACCGTCGATTGTCCTTCGATCGTTTCCTGCATCTTCTTCGCAACTTCGTTCGTCTTCTCTCCTTCTTCTTCTTCTTCTTCGTTCGTTGTCACCTTCGTTTCTTTCACACCCATCTTCTTCTTTCGTATGTTTTTCGTTTTGTTCTTCGCACCTTTCTTCATCGTTTTCATTGATTTTCTGGGTTACGATTTTATGGGTTTCGATTTCGTAGAGTTTGTGTTAGAACTTAGGGTTTCTTTGTCTTAATGTTCAAAATCAATCACAAGGGTGTAGATAAAGTTGAAAAAACGTTACATATTCCCTTCCCTTTTTTATAATTTTGAGTTTTTAGGAATTAATATTAATATTGAGTTTAAAAAAAACGAAAATAAAAGTTAACAAATTTAAATTGAAAAAAAAATGATTTTCACACGTGGCAAGTGAAAAAATAAATAAATATTAAAAAAAAATCCATGTCAGCACCACATAAGCTCATTTGGTGAGTTGGAGGGTGGTAAGCCGGAAAAAAAAATTTACAAGGACACAAATCAGACCAAAAATTTCAAAATGGTGAAAACTGGAAATATTACAGGGGTGAAAAACACTATTCACCCTAAATATGTCGATGAATGTTGGTTCAGGTAATAATAAATTTAATGCGCTATCTGTTTTTGGGCTTGTCCTTTTTTTGACGATTTGAGCTTCTCCTTGTTGCACTTTTTTAATGCTTTATGTGTATGTAGGTTGGAAAACGAAAAAATATATAGATTGGAATACCCTTAAGTTTTCTCTGTGTATAGTTTATTTTTTTGTTAGAAATGGTAGCGTTGTCGGTTGTTTTTGTCTCTGAGTCATGGGTTTTAATTCCTCTTTTGCAGATAAATAGTGCAGATTGAAATAAAATGAAACAAAAGTTAGAAAGAGCAGATGAATTCAATAGATTTCTAGAGGAAAACTACTCAAAAAGGAAAACTTAATAAAAAGTATCTAGATTCTAGGTGTGCTTAACATGAAACTCTTAAAAATGATCAAAAGGTGGACCTAATTTTTTTTTAATCCGGCTTGTTGATGAATTCTTGAGGTTTGGATTCTAATACTAATTTTGTTTACATAATTACTTCATGTATCAATTTTTATGTCTCTTTAATTCGATTTGATGTTTACTCAATTTCGATTCTATTGATGTAAATCCGATTATGTTTCGGCTTTGCACCATTGAGATTATTTGAATTGCTTTATCGCTTGTTTAAATCAGATTGAATAGAAATTGATATAGGTTATGACACTTAGCATATAAGATTGATTGTATTCTATTATGATATTATGAAATTTGTATAAAACTAATTATCGCTTGTTTAGTTAGTTTTATAACCAATCAGGCCTTAGACATGTGAATGAATATTTATCAAGAAACCGTGATAGAAAGAATAAACGTAGTATGCCTAAAACCAGTGGATTGATTGCTTTTTATTAACTGAATTTCTCTTAATTTTCAAATTGTTCAGTGAAGCAAGCAAAAACCCCCAAATTTAAATTTTTGAATTTGTAGCTGCTATTCTTGTCATTGGTAATTGTTAAATCAGAAATTTTCGAGAGATGACCAAGGTTAACTACCTTGTACTACTAGTTTTAAAATACTTAAGTTTGATATGATCCATACATTATAGGGTCATAAGGTCTACGACCTAACCTATGTAAGGTCAGGTGAGACTTCCTTAAAATATAAAATATTAAGACCTTTCAGAAGCTTAGCTAACTAAAAAAAGCCAGATTATGAGCCATAAGAAAATCCTTTAAGTGTATCATGTTGGCATACTTAAGTAAATGTAACTTCTAGGAAGATGTCTGATAATAGATATCAAAATAAATTTGATAAAAAAGAACCGATAAATTACTGAATATTTTACAAGTTTTCAATACAATAATGACATAAATGTAAACATATCATACAACATAAAACAACTTATATTCTATGACACTGATTGTGATCTGGTAACTAACGAGTAATCTAGTTTTCATTCATTGTATTCCCTGAGTTTTCTGCATGCCACCTAAGAAAACTAGATTTACAACTTTCACTTCCAACAAAGTCAAACACTAAACAAACATGTTGCTAACATATGCAATAAAAAATATGAGAGAGAAGAGAGAGGGAGAGAAATTATGTTCTGCATAACTCAAAGGTTGAAGAGAGGTGCTTCATATTTCAGGAACATGGTTGGCATCAAAATCTGGAGATCTTTAAACAGGCTCCGGTGTCTGGCTTTCAAGATCGATACCGTTACGACCAATAGAATCGGATTGAACATTTTCATCAGCAACAATAGTGACATTATCTTCTACTAATACACCATTAGTATTTGTTGTTGTTGCAGTTAGGCAGCTAGGTTCTCCTTCTGTTGTTAACTTGGGAACTTTCGAGTTATTTTCTCTCGCTGAGTCTTGATTAGTCAGCATGTTTGGAGCAGTTGAAGCTACTGATGAGTGCTTTCTCTTGATTTGATTGCTTATGGTTTGCTTGAAAGTTGCCAAAATAAGCTGGTGGAAAAAGAGAGACTTTGAGTGTGTGTGACAATGTAACACAGATAATTCAATAAATAATTTGTAAATGTATAACAAGGATTTGAAAACAATTAATCATCAATATTTTTTTATAACATGTTTTAGGCAAGTATTCACTATTATTTAGAAGTGACTAATCTCGTTGGAGAATCTATTAGACACAAAGTAAATTCTCTTCTGCCAACCATGTTTTTTTGAACATGCAAGAGTTAGGGATTGAAACCCTAACCACTTTTCAATAAAAAATTTTGAGGAATTCTGCCCCACGGAAACATTACCTAAAGGCTTTTGATATAAACATTACCGAGTTGTTGCCCTTAAGTAAGTTTTGCGAGGTTTGTAATTTCTCATAAAAGTATTTAGACGCTCTATTTTCCGACTATTATTAAAGGATGATCTCTACATAAATTAATTAATTAATTAATTCAAACTCTACATATGGATGTTGAAAATAATTCTTACTTGAGTAGGAGTAGCAGCTATCAATGTGTTCTCAACACCACCTCCAAAAACCTCTCCATTAGGTTTAGCCAATGAAACACTCAACATGCCAACTTTCCTTTGTGCACCACCAGCAGTACCACTAGTGAAGGTGCATGATCCACTTAAAGATAAAATCTCAAAGTGACCCTGTATTTACACAAGGGGAAAAGTCAACAAAACAATGTAACAAATTTACATACATATTTATAGCACAAGTCTTTACCCAATTAGTACTATCAAAGACTACAAATTTAGTTTAAATTTCCACATTTCCGTTTTACATCTTTATTTACACTTCATTAATTTCTCCATACCTCTTATTTTTCCACTTAAAAAATTATTGTTGAAATAAAAATTTCATAGGTTGAATAGTAGAACGTAACGTCTTATGAGTGTGATATAAAGACCTGAGAAAATGTGTTCGTATGTTAAAATGTGTGTTGCTAGCATTATTCTAATATTAATACTTATAAGAGGAGATTAATTGTTTATATAATTGTACCTCGTATGTCAAAAACCCATCGGAAACACCAGGTTGACGAAGGGTTACACTTGATATAGTGCCAGTAGCAGAAAGAATGCAAACAGCTGAAGAAGGACCTTTTTGATAAAATGCAAATATCTTTCCAACCACATCCTGAAAATCACCAAAATTGGATTGATTGTTATATCAAGTTAATCTCAATAGTTCACTTCAAACCTTTTTTTTTTTTTAATCTTACTTCAAACCATATTTAAAAGGCACAAATTAGAATTTGAAATATATTTTCTCTTGTCTCATAGTAATTACCTCTCCAGGGTTCACATTCAGCACATGAGGTGACATGCTTCCTCCAGCCGTTTCTCCAACACATCCACCTGTCACAAATATAAATTTCATTTTCAAGCATAGTAATTAGATAAAATTGCATGCCTACAAAAAAATTCATTTAACAATCTTATTTATTTTCAAGGCCTATTGACTATGTATAGATTATCGACATTGTAAAATGTTTTACAAATATTTACATGATAAAAGTAAAAAGAAAATAAAATATTCGAACTTTAAATATTATCTTTATATTTAAGACTTATATCTTTATATTATTATTTTTTGAGAGGATCTTTAAATTAATTTTATTTATTATATTATTTTAGTTCTAAAATTTGGATCTGAAAAACACATTAAAGAATATTATTATAACATCCTAAAATTTTGCCGTCAAAAGAAATTGAAATTAATTGGAAAACCAACATTATGTAAGCCCATCAAAGATAGTCAAACGAAGAATAGTCATCGATAAAATTGATCGATAAAATTGATAAATTATAAGCCTAATACCGCTTGAAAAGCTGACGTTTATGAAACACCGTAAAAATCTTTCAACTTAAAAATATTATTTTCGTATTTAAAACTTATATTATATTATAATAATTCTAAAATTTAGAATTTATTAAATACATCATAACATCCCAAATTTCACCGTCCCAAGAAACCGAAATTAATCAAGTGGAAAACCGACATTAAGTGACCTCACTAAAAGTGGTCAAGCGAACATTAGTTATCAAAAAAGTTGGTAGATATTGCACGCCTAATACTTGTTAAATAAATATTAAAAATAAAAGATTTTTGGTAATAAAATATAAATAGATAAAAAAAATTCCTTTAATAAAACACCGTGAATAGTACCCTAAAAAAAACACCGTGATTAGTTATCAAAAAAGTCGGTAGATATTTCGCGCCTAATACTTGTTAAATAAACATTAAAAATAAAAGATTTTTGGTAATAAAATATAAATAGATTAAAATAATTCCCTTTAACAAAACACGGTTTGAGCAACTCAAAATCCAATCTTATTTTTCATATATGAATAACTGGATACTAATTGTATTAATCCTATAACTGTTTGAAGGATTTCATGATAACTTTCATGTCTTTAACAATCAAATGATCCTTTCAAAAAAAAACAATCAAATGATCCTTTCAAAAAAAAACAATCAAATGATAAATATTTAACAATCACTTGCACAGTATTACCTCAAACAAATATTAATCCAACATTAGAGAGAAAACAACATAAGACATAATTTGTTTTAACAAAATAAAACACAAATTATGATGTAATAGAAAGGAAAAAAAAACTATCTAATTTCCACTAAAACTTTAAAACTAAAACCTTCTAATAATAAATAAGAGACGAGTGAATGAGTAGAAACAAGTTAAAAACAAAAAACTAAATAGGTGATAGGGTTGTGTTGTAGGAAATGTTCGATCTCCAATTTAGACATATCTTCAATTAGATTTTTTTTGTGGTGGTCAGGGTTTGAACCCCGAACCTTACATATATTGTGCTACCAATTGAGTTATGCTCACGAGGATCTTCAATTAGATTTAGATTAGATTTAGTAACTTTGTCACATATCTTGATTGTCAAATTTGAATTGTTGGCCTGAATATGTTAATTGTGAAACTAATTGTATTATAAGAAACATTGATCTCAAATCAACAATCAAAATTGTCTATCACGTGAAATGTGCTTCTTTTTTTTTACGATCCACGTGAAATGTGCTTTATTAGTTAATTCATCATCAAATCCATCAAAAAAACAAAATTACTTTTCCGCGTTGGGATTTGATTTTAGAGTACAATTGAAAAGGAAAAAAGTGCAACTTATACCAAATTAACGATATGACACACTTTCTCGTCTATCACGTGAAATGTGCTTTATTAGTTATTCTTCATCAAATCCATCGAAAAACAAAATTACTTTTCCGCGATAGAATTTGATTTGAGTACAATTGAAAAGGAAAAAAGTGTAACTTATACCAAATTAACGATACGACACACTAGCAATTCAACAAGTTTCAAGCGTAAAAAACGAACCTTCTCAACCAAACAATATCAAAAATATAAAAACAAAAATAAAAATAAAAATTTAATGTCAAACGCAAACAGAAAGGAAAAAAAAAACCCAATGAAAAGTAAAAGAAACTCATACCAATGGAAGCCAAAATTTGCAATTTTCCAGAACCACGAGGACGTCCCCTTCCACGCTTCTCCTCACTTCCATAAGGCTGAATAGCAAGCCCTGGAGTCGGTGTCATCGGAGACAATGGGTTCCCGCCAACCTCATACTTTCGAGGCCTCCCCCTGCCCCTTTTTACCGGAGCAGATTCCGAACCTCCAAATTTGGACTTTGCTCCAGTGTCTGAACCAGCATCATTTCCCACAACTTCCGTCACGTTGGCAGCATTGTTGGTTGTTTCTGACTCATTTTGGGTTGAAGACGGTGAAAGAGTATAAGGTAGGTTTAGGTTTTGATCCTCCATGAGTGGTTTTGATATCCTTTGAAATTCTGAAGATGGTGCAAAAAATATGAAGCGTGTTATGTTTTAATACACGGTATTGCAGAACGTTCAAGGAAAAATTAAAAGAAAAAGTAATCAAAATAAAAACCTTTCTTTTATTCTCTTTTTACCTGAAATTGTTCTTCAATTTATCATAAAATTACCCTTCAATCGATTTTCTGAATTTGTCTTCAATTTCTGTATCTTTTTTTTCAAACAGGCCTATTTATTTTAGTCAATAAATTATATACATAATTATATTTATACATAATAATAAATATATTAAATATAAATAAATTATAAGTAGAATCGAATTAATTGGGCAGATGAGTTGTTATTATTTGTGTGTGAATGGAGCCAATACCCCTTTCCCAAGTTTGAAATTTGAGATAAAAAAGGACAAAATAATCTCTTAATATTTATTACTAATTATTATTATTGTGAATAGTTGTATCCGATTTTCTTGTTATTTTGAATTGATATATATTAGTGAAAGATGGAATCTTAAGGATTACGAAAATGAAATTAATTAATATATTGGATTTTTCCTATCAGACAATTAAAATTTTATTTGCTACGATTTAAAAATTAATGTTTTATAATGTTTTAGCTTTTTCTGAATTTTATTCACTGTATAAGATATTCATTAGTTTTTAATATTGTGTTAATATTTTATTTTAGGAAAACATTTTCCCTTGTCCAATTCAGGAATTTAAAATTGGAAAATGCTTAAGCCAGCAAGAAACGGTATAGCGAGAACATCACGAAAGCATTTTACCGCTGTACAATTGAAATTCCATTACCCCCACCTTCCCGTTTTTGCCGGCCAATATGAGATGTGATTAGTTCCATAGCAATTCGCGAGGAGTTCGCGAGAAATAACATCGTTGTTTAAGATTATAGCTAATGTTACGGAGTTCAGTCACGTGATATCGGAATGTAAACGTAACTTATTTTTAAAACTCGTGTTGATGTGCCGACATGTATTTTTTTTAGGCAATGTACCAACATGTAATACACTTAATTATGAATGAAATTCAATGAGCTGTCTTTTGAAATATGTATGCATGTGTGTGTATATCGATGAATGTTGGCTCGATTAATAAAAAGTTGTCTCGTTTGTCATGTCGTATGTTATACTTCCCCTATCAACGTGAGAATCTGGTTTGTGCGTGATAAGTATTATAAAGTTTGAGGTATAACATTTCTAGTGAAACCCCTAAAGCCATATGGTTATAAAAAAATGTAGTTTATTTCCTCCGTTACACAATGAGTGGCCTTTTTTTTAATTTATACGGATAAAAAAATTGTAAAATTGAATAAGAGAGTGATACTTTTACGAAATTATCCCTTAATCATGTGTTGTTGTAAATCACTGTTACCATGAATACATAGTGGAATATATTGACTTAAAATTGATGAAAATAGTATTAATTAGATGATAAAATTCAAAAAAAAAATTAATTGAAAATATCTTGAAAATCAAAAAGATCATTCATTTTAGATTTTTTTTTTTTTGTACAAGTCAAAATCTTAGTTGTGAGTTGTGACTGTTCAAATGGTGTATTTTGTAAGCCCATTAGTCCGCACGCAAACTTTATTTTGAATAGCATCTAAAAAATAATACAGCAATTTTTTTTTGACAAAAAAAAATAATACAGCAATTAAAAATCATTGATGTCATTCACCCAAAAAATGCATATAAAAAAATATAATACAGCAATTAAAAATCATTAATGTCGTTGGTCAAAAAAAAATTATTGATGTCATTCACCCAAAAATAATAATAATAAAAAAAAATATATCATTGCTAATAGTTTAAATTTTTTGATAAAAAAAGAAAAGAAAAATAAAAACTTCCTAATTTGGTTTTGACTTTTATCAAGAAAATCATTGTATACTTTTTTGAGAAGATTTTATTTAAATTTTTAAACTGTTTTTGAGCTTGTCCTTTTTTTTTTACGATTTGAGCTTCTCCTTGTTGCACTTTTTTTTTAATGGTTTATGTGTATGTAGGTTGGAAAATGAAAAAAAATAATATAGATCAGAATATACCTTTTAGTTTTCTTTGTGTATAATTTATTTTTCTGTTAAAAATAGTAGAGTCGTCGGTTTTGTTTTTGTCAATGAGTCATGGGTTTTAATTCCTCTTTTGCACATAAGTAGTGCAGATAGAAATAAAATGAAACAAAAGTAAAAAAGAGGGGGTGAATTCAATAGATTTCTAGAGGAAAAGTACTAAAAAAAAACTTAAAAAAAGTATTTAGATTTTGGATGTGTTTAATAACTCTTAAAAATGGTCAAAAGGTGGACCTATGTATGCATGAGATTGTAAGTAGGGGTGAGAATATAGTAGATCGAATTATAGGGGTATAAGGTCTAACCTACGTGAAACTTATTTTAGAATAGAAAAGGTTAAAACCTTTCAGAAGTTTATTTAACTAGAAAAGGCGGAAGAAAATCCTTTAAGCAAGTCAGGTCGGTATACTTAAGTAATTGTAACATCTAGGAACCGATAAATTATTGAATATTTACATGTTTTTAATACAATAATTACATAAATGCAAACATATCATACAACATAAAACAACTTGTAATATATGACATTGATTGTGATCCGGTAACGAATAAGTTCTACATTGAATTGTTGACGAGTATTCCCGGCATACTTTTCAACTTTTCAATGTCAAGGAAAACCTGAAAACATTACCCAAACATAGTGAGTGCAAAGACTCAGTAACATAGAATATATGGTGTATTTTGATGTTCTCAATCATGTTTGGTGTACTAGGTACGAAGAAAACCCTCTCATCAATATTCCTAAATTCAATATAATTGTTATTCACTTTAGTTGGACACTCAGGATTTGTCTTTCCACTGAATTTTCATTTTTTTTTAGGTTTGTCCTGCAGTGTCATACATTCTAACTAAACACTCAAGATTTGCTTTTCCATTGGATTTTCATCATTGCCCAGTTTTTCCTTGCAGTGTAATATTTAACTGAACACTTAGGATTTTTCTTTCTATTGGGGATATCCATTATTACAAAGGTTTTCCCTGTAATATTATAATTTAATTGAACACTTAGAATTTGTCTTTCTACTAAGGATCCATTGTTACTCAGATTTTCCCTGCAGTGCTATAATTTAATTGAACACTCAAGATTTTCCTATGTATCGGGGATCCATTGTTACCCAAATTTACTCTGCGATGTTACTTTATCATTCTATTTTTTTTAATGTTTAAGTAGTCTTGAGCGTTATTATATCCAGAGATTGTTCGTCTGCTCGTGAAGTGGTGACATAAAGTCATAAACAAATATTATTTATGTTTACCTACCTTCATGAACCTACCTAAATTTTAGCAACTATTTGAAAAATACTTTACATTGCATTAATAATATGGATTACAGCTAATTAACATATGGAAGTAGCATTAGACTTTTGTAGATCATATGATCCACCATTTAATTACTTAGGGGCGTGTATTGGATTAGGATTTCAAGACATTTTAAAAGACTTTTTGATGGTAATAAAATCTTGTGGTATTCAATCAAGACTTTTATGAAATATAACTAAATCTTGTGGTATTCAATTAAAACAATCAAGACTTTTTTTCAAAGGCAATAAAATCTGTTGTTATTCAATCAAGATTTATTAGGATTTATAAAATGTCTAGATCTTCTTCCTGCAAATCTACACCACAAGGGTGTAGGCTCGCAACTAGAGGGTGAGAATATATTCGACATTAGAATCGCATAATCATAATGAATAGAAACAAGGCATAAAACACATAAGCATCATCAATCATATATACATAAATAGATTATTCAGATCGTTAGATAATTACATTTCCACCTCATTAGATAATCAACTTCTCATTGTTCGATAAACAACATGGACATCACAATGAACAAGTATCACTTAAACAAAGTCAATCATCAATTAAGGAATTAGCAACTCATCAACATAACACAATAATGTATGCAATGCTCCTATACTCGATCGTATATGTATATGGTACCACACCTACTCATCGTTTAATGTATGTCAGAGTTGTGTTACTGAACATACTCTCATCGTTCCCTAATTATGATTCTATATGTGTGCATGAAGTCAGACCCACCAAGCAATGCATATAACACATCATAAATGACTCACACCATAAAAAAAAAATAAAAAATCATCTCATCATACACATCATCAAAATAAGATATATTTCATCGTTACTCATCATTAAAAACAAGGTATTATCTCATCGTTATTCATCATTATAAACAAGGTATTTCTCATCGTTACTCATCATTATAAACAATATTTAACTCACCATTATTCATATCAAAAAACAATTATTATTTCATCATTATCGACTTCGTAAACAACTATTATTTCATCTTTATATAGCACGTCTTCAAATATCACCTCTTCATATAACATATCTTCAAATCACACAACTTCAAAAAGTATATCTTTATATAACACATTTTTAAATCACACATCTTCAAATAACATATCTTTATATAACGCATCATCAAATAATACATTTAGTTACACATTTTAAAATAATTATTCGGTATCTATCCAAAATCACACTAACAATTAATCACTTTAGTCAAAAATATAAATAACAAATCAAATAATTTATTAAAATAATACTCATAGAAGAAAGGTAGTACGTCTAAAAACATAGGTATATATGTATATATGAGCCGTAACTCGGCATAACTAAACAACTCAAAATAATATAAAGTAGCTTTAAGAACCTATACACATATACAATCAAATATAAATACACAGAAAAATATCAAAAAGCTTTCCATTTTCATGGGGTTATCAAAATATTTTTCATTACCAAAAAGTGAAACAAGAGGTATTAAGATAGCTTTCCATCCCCTGAATCAAATTCTATTCTAGTGAGATCAAAGCAACCATATGCATAGACTACTCTACCATATATAATTATTATTTATGGGGTATTTAAGATGAGTTAGTGAATAACTCTCAAAATTATTATATATTCAATCTCATATGAATAAGAAATTATGTATTTACATTATATGCCAACAACTGAAAATTATGTATAAATAAGTCCTTTATTGTATTTATTCCAATCAAAACCAAAATTATTTTATTAGCCGAGAAATTGATTTCAATTCCTTTAGATCCACTTTCAATACATCACACTACTTTTAATTTGTTAAACTAACAATCACACATTATACAAGTAGAATATCATGATTATGTCACTATATAAAATTCATTATGCACTCAAAGCGGTGATTACAATGATTAAACAATTTAATCAAATAGATGACAAAAACATAAATCAACTAGGAATTTAGCACATGAAAATGATGAATTCAGAAACAATAATATACATGAAATCATTAAGAATCAATCAGAACAATGGAAAACAAAACCTTTCACTACCCATATGATCATGCAACCATTAAGGTGGATAGAGACTCCCCCTACCTCTAGTTTTCCAAATTGATGAATTCCTACGGTTGAATCTCTATCTAACCTCTTCTCTTTTTGCCTTTTTTGCCTCTTTTCTCAACAACCCTGGTTTTTCTTTGATCTCTAATCTTTTTCTGTTTGTTGTAACCTATTTTTTAAATTTTCACATTTATTTATAATCATCAGCTAAGTTTGTTACTAATCTTTTCATATTACTATTTGCACCTCTCGAATTTGTTACTATCTTTTCTGTAACAACACCGCCTTGCTATTCACACTCTCCACTGCTTAAATCATTAAAGCACTACTCTGCTCACTAACTACACCTCTTTTTTACCCAATTTTACTAATCCACCTCCGTTCTCACTCTACTTTCTTATTCTCTTTAAAAACTCTTTTTTTCTTCCTTAACATTATTTTCTCCCATATTTTAATCAACTAACCAACTCATCTACATTCTCCTTACCTATTCTCCCAATAAATACGAATAATTAAATTAATATTATCTAATATTAAAAATCAGGGTGTTACATTATTGATTTATTGCATACATCAAGCACTCTTAAAACTTCATACTCATTAAATTAGAATATACGCATTTTAAATTGGTTTAATATGCCATTTTACAAGTCACTTTTACGAGATTAAGGAAGGAATTTAAGTCACCAACGAAGTAAAACAAAAATCATTTTTGCGAGATTAAGGAAGGAATTTAAGTCACCAACTTCTCCATACTTATTTATTTGAAATTACTCATTTTTTATGTTACTTCCAACATTCAGGTTTAAAGAGAAGATGACATGAAATGGAACGACTGATTGGAGTCCAGAATTTGATGTTGTCCAAGATGCTGGTAGGCTTGATATTATAGGTATTTGATAGAATCTGGTATACTATTGCTGAAAATGGGTAGAAGTCACTTTGATTAGAGATATATGTATCAAATTTTATTGCATTTACGTATGTTCAATTTGCATATTCTTTTTAAAAAAGAAGCTTATCAATGTGATTACCATTATATTAAGCATGCAACATCCTTGCTAGTTGCATTTTTCAAGTAAGAAGCTTTTTTTTCCTAAAAAAAATAAAATAATAGGCTTTTCTGCTTTCTCAGCAGAAAAATAGCCTTTTGTGAGAAAGTGTGCATATCTATTTGTTTTATTTTTCTATTAAAATTTCATTGATATTTTATGAATGTTCAATTTTAAAAATTGTATTCTATTAATATTTAACTTTATAAAAAAAATATAACTCTTCATTGAAATGGTATTCTATGAATATTTAACTTCAAAGGAATATTAGTATTATATTGAATAATAAATACAAACACTATAGTTAAGATAGATGGACAATTACTGATATAGCTCTTTGTACTAAGACTAATATCAACTCCATGCTATATATTATGGATTAAAATCATAGGTTTTGTATTATTTTTCTTTTAATATTTTAATTTCTATTTTATGAAAGTTTTCTTATTAAAGTAGTCTTCTGATATTTCAATTGGGGGGATGAATTGTCTACTTTTGGAATATTTATATGGTTCCTTGCCAACCAATGTTATCACCATCAAAATTGATTGTGAGGTGAGAACCATTAATCATGTTGGCAATACAGTATGAGATAATTCAAGAAAAATGCTTTCAAAATATTACATGGTTTTATGTACTTTTTTGGACTATTGGGTGTTGTAAATACAAAATATAATAGTTTTTTGGACCAATCTGGAATAGAATGCAAGCGCTGCTCAGAAAATCTTTTAGTTTTCTTTTTTAAATGTGTGTTTAAATACATTGCATTTTATAATTGAAAATACAAAATTTAAACTTGAATATAACATGTTGCTGGTGTGTTTGCTTCATCCTTTACTCAATAATTGATAGACTGAATTCTTGAATAAACATAAGAACCTTTTTGTTAAACTATATTTACAACTTGGACAGATTACATAAACATTAAAAGATTTAATATTTCTTTCACGCTTTAACTATCTTTCCTTTCAAAATAAAATTTAAACCTTTGAGACTAATTGTTGTATTTTGTGTGTGTTTCATGTTGCTGGTGTGGTTGCTTCAAGAGTCCCATGAGTTAAACGTGTAAACTTATGGATTGGAGACAAAGAAGAGACATGAAATTTCATGCATAAAGTTGTTGAACAGACAAATGCAGAAATACAGAAGAAGAAAAAATCATGGATTTTTACATATCTTGTATAGAAGACTACATACCAATAACAAAATTTGTTGATTTATATTCTCCAATAGACCACGTGCATCATCAATAATTTAGAGCATGGCACACAACTATGAAGGTAAATATCACAATAAAGGACAAATTTATCAAACATGAGAAATGCAGATAACATGAGATATGCATAAATAGTAGAAAGAAAAAACAACAGTAGTTCACTTAGCAAAGAGGGTATGAAGAGTTCAAGTGATTCACATACCAAAGAGAGTGTATGAAGTATGAAGGGTTCAGAGGATGGAATGCAATTCAACAAAGGCAACATGTATATATAGAAAAATAAATCCAAATAAGACAAACTTACATAGTAGGTTTGTAACCTATATTGTAGCTTTGTAGGTATTATATGGGGAAGGCTTATTTAGCAAGTGGATGAAAAAAAGACAACCATTGCAAGTGGATGTTAATTAATTTAAAAAATGTTCAATGCGGGAAGCCATATCATTTAACATACAAAAACAAAGTTATTATAATTTATTCGCGTTTGAACAGTGATATTTTGAGATGACTGTGGTTAAGATTATTGATATGATATGCATTATAAATTATAATTTTTCACTTTTCATTTAAGAATCAACCAATAACTAATGGAAGGTAAATTAGGCAAAAAAAATTATAATTTCTTGATTCACGTGAATTAATAGTAATCTACTACGACAAATTTTACGACAAAAAGACAATATTTTATGTCATATTTTGGTTTTATTAAAACGAAAAATTAACTTCATATTCACCAAATAAAATAAAAAGAACTCCACAATGTAGTAGTTTTACTACCAATATTAATGGCTTTGATCTGATTGTACCCACTATCTAGCAATATCAATTAAACTAACAACTGAGGCTTTTCCTAAATAACTTATTTGCAAGAATCCTCTCCCCTAAAGATTTCCACATCATCATAACATAACTTCACATTGGACAGTTATAAACTATGTCTGGACTACTCTTCAACAATTCAATATATAGTTTATTTGTTATCATATCACAACCAGTGTCATAGATTAGAAATTGTTTTATTTTGTACGATATGTTTGCATTCATGTAATTATTGTATTATACACTGGTAAATAATCATGAATTTCTAGGTTATTTTTTATCAAATTCATTTTGATCTCTAGTATCAAACATCTACCTCTATATTACAATTGGTATTAGAGTCTGGTTGATTCAATATCAAACTCTGAGTTTTGAGTCTAGAAGTGATCTAGTTTAAGAGGTTTGTCAGTCGTGTTCTAACGTTTGAAAATGAAGTGATCTAGTTCATGAGCTTTGTCAGTCGTGTTCTATATTAAGAAAATGTTATCTTGAAATCATATTGTCATTTTAAATTCAAGGGACGCATAATAAGTTATTCCACTACATAATCTTCTTATGGTCTTTTGAATACTTGATGCAAATAATGTTTCAACAAATTGTTAATGATTTTGTATTGGAAATGTACATGTATGTTATTTTTACATGAATGACTTGTTTTCATTTAGTAAGTTCATGGTGTGTTATATATTAGATTTTTTAAGTAAGAATATAGATTGATCATGCTCTAATTGAAATACTTACCTTTGTGGTATGATTAATTTTAGGAGGGAGTATTTAATTAATATGATATGCATATTATAAATTATAATTTTCACTTTTCATTTGAGAATCAACCAATAACTAATGGAAGGTAAATTGGGCAAAAAAAATTATTCTCCATATTCTTTTCTTTTATAGTTTCTTAATTCAAGTGAAATACTAGTAATCTACTACGACAAATTTTACGAGACAAAGACAATATTTTTTATGTCATATTTTGGTTTTATTAAAATGAACAAATAATGTCATATTCACCAAATAATATAACAAAAAGAACACCATAATTTGGTAGTATTACTACCAATATTAATCGCTTTGATTTGGTTGTATCTATTGTCTAACAATATCAATTATACTAACAGTTGAGGTTTTTTTTCTTCTAAATAACTTATTTTCAAGAATCATCTCCTCTACATATGTACGGTTCTCAGATAAAGCAAAATTTCACTCGTTGTGGTGGCTTAAGGCCAATAATACCACTTTTGTGTACAGTTCTCAAAGTTGATGGTCGAACCCTTTTTACTGTCTGGGTATCGATTGACCTTTATTTGTAACTATACTCTTTGACACTTTGTTTGTCGAGTTGGCGTCTCTAGTACACCTTGTATTGAGCATTGTCCTTCGCCGTTGTTAATATATTTCATTTTGATTTCTTCAAAAAAAATCTCCTCTACATATGTCCACATCACCATAATATAACATAACATTGGAAAGTTATAAAAATAAGTTTGGTCTACTCGTCAACAGTTTAATATATAGCTTATTTGTTACCATATCACAATCAGTGTCAGATTAAAAGTTGTTTTATGTTGTACGATATGTTTGCATTCATGTAATTATTGTATTAAACACTTGTAAGTATTTAGTAATGCTTAAATGTGTATTAGTCTTAGGTATTAATTCAAATCATTTAAGGCAGAGGCTAGTTTATCCATACATTTTAAGAGAATAGTTTATCCATACATTCTTGTATTAGTGAAGGTACTTATAGAATCACCTACTTTTTTCCGAATAGCATAACCGGTGAGATTCAGAGCCAAATATTTCCATATCCATTCTAGGTTGTTAGATACTTAAATATTTCCAAGTTATATTATGATTGTTTCATATGAATGCTATTTTTGCTTGAATTTGCGGTCGTTCTTTACGGAAGATCGGTTAGGTTATATTACACACGAGACAATTTTTCTTTGGTATCTACAGCCTTTCAAGCCACCCTATTATATTCTTATTATCCTTTGTGAAACCACTTTGAGCCTCCAGACGAAATTTTATTTTCTTTATTAGTGACAGATCATGACACAGTCCTGCACTCACATGGACCCTATTTAATTTCACTTGGAGTTAGATAGGTAAAAAAAAATTATGACTACACATGCCTTGAAAGTAAGTTTGGTGTTGCTCTTTGGAATTAGCAGCATCTTAAGTTTGGGGTGGAGTAACAATAGAATACATTTGTTAAAAAAAGAAAAAAAAATGTAGATGACCATGGATCTACACAAAAAAAATAGAAAAAAGAAAAAAATCAAGAGCCAAAAATGGTCTCTTGAAAAAAATATGTTTCTGTCAAATTAAAAAAGACAAATAAGTTCTACTATTTTACCCATCTTGTTTGAATCAAGGAAGGAAGGATGACAGTGCATTAATGTTTTATTAGGAATCCCTAGGTTTGTGAACTAACTCCAAGTTCTTTTATTAGCCTACTTTCCCAAAATATATCCACCCTTAACCTAAGCCAATTTATAACCCTCAAAGTCCTCCTAGTGTGTGAATAACTTTAACTTGACTGTCTGTTTAGAATTGTTTCAAATTTATAGCAAAGAACATTCATGTGACGACTGGAGTGGGTAAATGTTGTGACCAGCCCTACTGGCTTTAGGAGATACATATGTGTATCATAGAAAAGAGTAAGGCTAATAATATAGGTTATTTTCACCAAGCCAGACTCGCTTGAATGTATAGTGGTAAGTTTAGTTAATGCTCTGCTATAAATGTGATGAATGATTCTTAAGCACAACTCCCGAAAAGGTATGTTTTTCCTGAAAAAAATGCAAAGAATAAATTATGTTTTTCTTTCGATACTTGAGGACAAGCAACAATCTAAGTTTGGGGTTGTGATGACAGATCATCTTACGTTATTCTTAACATATTTTTCAGTTTATTTTAATAGGAAATAGCAGCAAAAAGGAGGAGTATTAGAACGATTGCCTATGATTTCGAGACTTTTATAACGTTTTCTATATTTGAGTCTGTAATTCTAGTTTTCCCAAAACATAGCAATTTTAGGGGGCTTTTGAAGTAACTCACGAAGAAATCATGCAAATCGGCAAATCAAGAACTGTCGCGGCACGAAAAAAAGAATGAAATGGCCACGAGTGTAAACACTCGCAACGATAACGGAGTCGCACCGAACTTTATTTATCCCAAAAGAGGGAAAGGAAAATATCGATAAAACCTTGGGTGGACATGGTCTGTGAACCATGAGATGGGTTCGAAATGGATAAAACATTATCCACTTTTTCTTAAAAAAGGAATTTAACTATGTTGGGTTGATTTTAAGGTTTTTAGAATGAGGATAATCCCAAGATCACGAGACATACGTCAGGATAGGAACAATCCGGGTGCGAAAAGACATACGTCAGATCAACCCTTTTTCATTATTTTTATTATGAAAATATCTTAAGTTATATAGTGAGGATAACCCAAGATCATGAGACATACGTTAGAGATAGGAATTATCCGGGTACGAAAAGACATACGTCAGATCGATCCTTTTTCACTATGTCTATTATAAAAAAAAAACCTTGAATTAATAGTGAGGATAATCCAAGATCAAAAGACATACGTCAGAGATAAGACAATAATCGGTTAGAGAAAACAAGTTATTAATGAACAACACTAACCTGAATGAATTTCTTCCTTCTCTTACATACCCTCACAACAACAAACACATTTTTACATACCCTCGCAACAACAAACTCATTTTTATTCCTCAATCCTCCCAACAAACCCCAAATTAACAATAACAAGCTGAAGTAAAAAACCTAAATCATGAAATCTAGATGCTAACAAAAGACAAAGCTAAATATGAAAAATCATCAACTTTATTATGGGTTTTTGCTATAGGAATGGTGTCGAATTTGGTAACAGTTTTGAGTATGGTGAGTGGTCGGATTGGGCATTAACGATGGTGACAGTATGGTGAGGCCGTGATGGCTGCGACAACAACATTGTAAGTGCCGAAGACGCAAAGGATGGGAATTTCGATCACGCTTACGGTGGCGAGAGTGAAAGAGGGTGGTAGTGTGGTGGCTGGACGGTGACATGACGTATCATTAATGAGGCCATGCGTCATCCTAATGAGGCCATGTGTCATTAGTGGCGCCTATGTGGCATATTCCGCTAGCCCAGTCATCGAAAATAGATGGCAAGGACCAATTGTACAAACCAAGCAAAAATGAATTTTTTTTAAAGACATTCTTTGAAATGTAGGGACTATTATTCAAAGTCGCATAAAATGTAGGAATCAAAAACATATTTAACCCAACATAAGATAAAACAACTATTATTTGTTTCAAATTTGAAGTGGATATTTAGTTAAATAGAAAGCAAGTGGAGCTATAGCAAATATACTTGTTCGGCATGCGTACTTTTAAGTGAATGATCACATGGAGGGAAAATTTAGCAACATCAAAATAATTCCTAAAATTGAAAAAAGGCTAAATCAATCAAATAGTCCCTCAACTAATTACCAGTTTTCATTTTGGTCCCATAAGTTCTAAAATAATCAATTTGGTCCCTCAACGTTTGCTGCGTTAGTCATATTAGTCCTCTTCCGTTAATTTTAACATTAAATGTTTAAGATGCACCAATATGGTAAGTGATCCACCATAGACCTTATTAATTTAGCCTTTTGATTATTTTTAAACAAAAAGGACCCTCAGATCATACAAGATCATTAGATCTTATAATGGACCACAAACACATGATTTTTCTTTCCTTTTATTCTCTTCTTCCTTTTATTTCGTTATCTTCTTCATCCATCTTCATAGTTCATCAAACCCACAATCTCAGCAAACACCTAAACTCATAAAACCATTAAAAATCAAACACTTTAAGTCCACTCTCTCAACTTCATCCTATCAAACTCAAACCATATCAAACCCTTGTTCTCCCCAACCCTTCTTTCCCCTCTCGCAACCCTTCTTTCCCGTCGGAGGAGCGGCCAAAGAGAGCGCCGACATGAGATTCGACGACGGCGACGGCATCGTCCGGTGATGAGAAGAAACAGAAGCCTGTCGATTGTGAATCTTTTTCTGATGATTTTAACGTAATACTCTTTTACTAAAGGGTGGTGTTTTTAGCGTCGAAATTAGTTAACAGAAGGAAACTGGAAACGGAAATGTTGAATTTTGCGGTGGAAAGGTTAATTGGTGAAGAGAATGAAAGGAAATGGAAACGTACCATGTAGGTGTTGTTTGGGACGGTAGTGAAATTGTACCAAGATTCAGAATGGAAAATTCTTGCTGTTTGGTAAAGAGGTGAAGGAACTGATGATTGATTTGTTTCTATGGAGCTTTTGCTAAAACTTGTTTTTGGTTAAATATGATGTTGAGATTCTCCTATATAAATTTTGCTACTTTCAATATCAGTAACAATGTTATATTTCATACCCCTATTGCATTAACAAATGCAAATGATGACGTTTGAGGTGTGAAATTGGAAGTAAAATTCATCTGATCTGAACGTGCAGTGCTTCATTAAATGAAAAGGGAATAAGTGAAAAACCTTATTCCAGGAAGAAATGAAAAGGGTTGTTGAAATTTTCTGGGTTCGAATGGATTTTATGAGAAGAAATGTTTTGTTTGTAAGATTTGATTTTGATTGTTTGTATAAAAATTGTGATGTTATTCTGTTGAATATTTGAAATGAAAAATTGAATGAGATGTGTTAAAGAAGAATGAGATGAGGTTGCTAGAAATTTGTGAATAGGTACAAAATTCTGGAAAAAACTGATTAAGATTAGAGGAAGAAGAAGAGAAAAGATTAGAGGAAGAAGAAGAGAGAAGATGATGATAAATAAAAAAATTAGGTGCTGACGGTTCACTATAGATACAATGGACATGCAATCAAATGGTTAAAATCAAATCAAAAAATTTAAACATTAACAAACTAACGGAGTAGACCAAATTGAATAACAGAGCAAAAGTTGAGGGACCGAAATAATGATTTTAGAACTTATGGGACCAAAATGAAAACAATAAATAAGTTAAGGCACCAAATATCGAATTAAGTCTTGAAAAAAAAGTCTCACATTGGATATCTATCAAATATTAAAAGGAAACATGAGTTTTAAATAAAGAATCACAGTTTGATTCGCTTAATTCAAGTTCCAAAAGCCACGTTGGACCAATGCCATTTTACTTTCATAGCTTGAAATGCACTTCCAAGACCAAGTGAATTAGTTTAAGCATTTGTTATTTAATTTGATGATTATTACTTCTTCCACTTTATCTATTTCTCGTGCGCTCTATTTTTTTTCCAAAAATTTTCTTGAGATTTTCGGATTTAAAAATCTGAACTGGTGTTTTCTTTTGTTATAGGGTGAAAAAAAAAATGACTTTTTCACCAATTTCCTTTGTTATAATCTAAAAAAATCCGAAAAACTCAAAAAATAGGGCGCGTTACTTGATTTTTTCGAATTATAGAATCTGAAAACCCTCTATTTTCAAGGGAAAAATAGTTCGGATTATATAATCTGAACTGTATCAGCACAAATTCTAAACATGTTTGTAACATGGACAATCATTTTAAGGACAATATTAATCTTCCTAACTCTCATCCTTCTATTTTAGTTCATTGTTAGCTGTTCTTAGTCAAATATCCAACTTTCGAGCTACTTGATCAGATTGCTCAGAATCTTCCCCAAAAAATCAGAAGAAAAAAAAATATCAAAGATCAAGACTCCCTTAGAAGGCTTCTTACGGGACTTCGCCCCTCAAAATCTAAAATTTCATCATTTAGACATTTTTTTTATTTTTTTTTATTTTTCCTATTCTCAGAAAAATTCAAAAAAATTTGCACTAGTTTTATTTGATTTTTAGAATTTTTTGGTAGTATTTTTATGATTTTATTTGATAGGTTTTAGCATTTTTTACTTTGTTTTTAAGCAAAATTCAAAACTGCTGAAATGGAAGAGATTCTGATTGCAGATTATACATAACCATATTTTGGATTATAAAATATGAATTCACTTTGGATGTTTTCGGATTTTATAATCCGAAAACCCGAGAGCATTTTTTAAATTTTTACAGGGTGCGTGAGAATCCAATAGGGTAGAAAAAGTAATAGTCTAATTTGATTAGTCTTTTTTTATGGTTTCATGGACCAAAGAGGAAAATGGGCCCCAATAATTTTGGAGGCCTCTAGAAATTTGTGGTCAAATATACCTTTTTAGTGTGATTTTTTTGATAAAAAATGATTTTTAAATTTAATGATTCGAGCTAACTAGTCGAACTAAATTTCTCGTGAAATTTAAACGATTCAAACTCGAGCAAAAAATAAGGTTCATTTTGAACTCGAGTCGAGTTTAGAGTTAAACCAATTCTTATTAAGTCAAATCGAACCGAGACAAGTTCGACTCGACTGATTTTCGGTCCTAATTAGAATGTTTAAGAACATCAGAAGGTTCAATAAAAAGCCATAAAGGAATGAACTTAGAGAAACATTCTAAAGTTCATACACAATAATGGAGAAACATTTTAATGTTCATACGGATGAACCCAGACACAAGTTCGAGTAGATATGAATGAAATAAGATATGAATAAAATATAAATCAAACTAAGAATCATGTGATCAAAGAACATTAAAAATTATGAACCCAATCAAAGTTCATAAGGTTCGTCAGAGCATACCCATAAATTAATGTTCATACCAAGAACATGAAAAGACATAAGTGACATGAATATATCATATGTAGAAAAGAATTTTGATTTTGGACTAAACAAGCATTTAGGTCCTATATGTGATTAAAGTCAAAGGGTACATTCATTGTTCATAAATACTAAGAACAATAGGAATATTCTTCTAAGTCAGAAAAGAAGATGAGAAAAACACAAGAATGGGGAGTTGAATTGTGTTGACTATTTGTATTTTCTTTTTCTGTGTGTTAAAAACCTGGTCGGAATCTGAGGTGTGAAGATACCGACTCAGAGTCTAATTGCATCGGATTAAGTACATAACACAAATACACACACACACACACACACACAGAGAGAGAGAGAGAGAGAGAGAGAGAGAGAGAGAGAGAGAGAGAGAGAGAGAGA
>Ga0228711_1003849_pt1 | contig 23276 bp, 14 predicted proteins | sample MedpolnodulmetaG_2_FD_177996 | JGI IMG/M metagenome (GOLD analysis project Ga0228711, IMG submission 177996) | Root nodule microbial communities from Medicago polymorpha collected in Santa Monica, California, United States - brown nodules | ecosystem: Host-associated > Plants > Roots > Nodule...
TTTTTTTTTCAGTTTCTATGAATTATTAATTTATGATTTTCTTGGGACCGAAAATTATAAAGGGATCTCCCGAAAAATTATTATCTTATTATTTTATCGAGTTTTTCAATTTTTTACATTGGCCCAATTCGAGACCGGACAAATTTATTATTTTAGAGAGTTTATTAATTTACTGAGTATTATTTTAAAGAGTTCCTACTGTATATACATGACATCCTATTATAATTCTAATTTATAATAATTTAAATTACGTCAAAAATGGATGCAGGCTAAAATGCTTAAATTGCAACAACAATAAAAGTTAACAAAATTTATGATTTAACACAAAATAAAATATCTAATATAATAATAATAATGAAAAATAGTATTTGCATCTACTTAAATAAGTGATAATCCTAAAAGGTTTTTTCAATGGCATGTAGTCTGATTATTTTGACTAAACATGATTCCAAAAAAACATTAATTTTGCATAAACCTTTCAAAAAAAATTGTTTTGTATCTAGTTTTTTTTTTGAAATATAGGTCTCTAACGGTCGGTCTAACATATTTTTATCTCTCCCTTTAGTGTACTTGTAGGAAGTAATCTAGATTTTTTCATCATCACCTTTATTTATTTTTTTACAATTTCAAATTTTGATGCTGTTCTTATCTTTTTCTTTGTTTTTTTTAGAGATTATCTTTTTCTTTGTTAACACTTATTGGATTTGGGTTGGAGTGTGATCTTCTATTAATATATCATTTTATATTTTGGTAGAAAAAAGTAGTTTGAAAAAATGCATACAAATTCTTCTTTAATTTCTATATAATTGAGTTACGTGAGAAATCGAGTCGACCCAATATAATTAAATGGTTTTGTTAACGAGTGTCTCTGGAGCACTCTTTAAGCATCTCAAATGTATAAATTACTTCTCAAAAAAGTCAAATATTACAAATTTCAATGCATTGATTACACATATTTTCATAAAAACTTACTTTTAAAAGTGTTTAAAGAGTGCCCCGGAAATGGTCATTAACATTTTTCATAATTTAATAGTAAGTGAGGCATATTACAAGTTTCAATACATATATAAGGTATCTTTTGTTTGTATATGTAGCTTTCTAGTTCAAAAATTACAATGAAAAATAATTTTTTATTGATAGATCTAAAACGAAAGTTTAGTAGTCTTATCCTTAAATCGGCTCCGGCCAACATCATATTTGAGACACTGTGTTACAATGGCGGCGTCTTCTCAGAGCTAGCTGGTAGGGGATCAGATTGAAACACTTTCATGGAAATGGTTTCTAATTTGGGGAATGAGAGCAAAGGGTATTTTACTAGTGGTATGTAGACCATGTACTGTACTACATCCCTAGATAGTTGTGTAAATATTGTGTGGTTTCTATAAAGACTTTGGTTTTGAAAACAATTTTGTATTTGTGTTGATTTTGATAATCTTAAAATCATGTTAACTAGGAACAGGTAATCGTTTTGAATTTAATTATTCCAACACATGCAAACATCATATCCTCTATAGTAGTGATAACTCTGCATATTCTTTTTACAATATATATACATAAATAAAATTAGAAATTCCATCCCTAATTTTGTCCTTAATCACCGATTTCGTCCTTAACTTTTTTGCCATACTTTCAATATTCCATCTATAAGATCAATGAACATAATCATTGGTGCATCACATTTATTATATGAATATTTATCTTTTTTTTAATGGCAAAAGTAAAATATCTATCAAATAGTCTCTAATACTTTGTTTTAGGTTGCTTAGGGAGCCTCTTTGCTATGGGATATTCTACTTTGTTTTTTGTTTGTACTTTTTCTTTTGTAGTGGGTATGAGCACCTCTTGAACTCACTATATATTATATGAAATTTGTCATTTTTTTGAAGAAATTAAACTAACCTCTTCAAATTGGCATCAGAGAGAATCGAACCTAAGACTTTGAGGAGGAGGAGCACACTCCCAGATCCCAAGTCTATACCACTAGACCAACCCAAGTGGGTTATTTGCCATTAAAAAAATGGGTAGGTTTTTATCTTCATGTTAATGCCCCCGGTTTGATGAATTGGTCTAGATGACCCCTTGTGTTGTCTTAATAAATAATTTGCTCATTAAAAATAACTCAATAAATAAAAAAAAATCTTATCTACTTCATTATTCATTTATTTCTCTATACACTTATTTTCTATATAGTCATTCTATCAACAAAAATCTCTCTAGTTATTTATCTTTTACATCTCAATTCTCTAGTAAAGTTTGGTTTGTAATATATGGAGTGATGTTGTGTGATGGTAGTAGCCAATATTTTCTGTAACATGGTGTTATGCTTACATGGAAGAATGTATAGAGGGTAAGATTAAGATACGGTCTTATTATTTCGAAGAGCCAAAATAATAACTATATTAATTATGATAATATGTTTTTCACGGGTGTTTGATTTTGAATGAATTCGACTCCTAAACCGATTCAAAGTATACATATTGACTTTAGTTGAATTTACATGTTTTTGGTATAAAACCAAAATCAAAGTATTATAACATTGAGAACTTTGTAAAATATAATATAATATCTAAAAAACTAACTTAAGAAAAATAAGCGTGCAACCAAGTCTCACACACCTATTGTAACATAACACAAAATCAAAATATTAGAACATTCAAAATACTGTGTTGTCATTTCTCTATCTCTATTTGTAACTTTGAGAATGACAAAAAACCTAGCTTCCTTCGAAACAAAAAAAAAAACTAGCTTAACATTTTTTTTTAGAGGAAAAACTTAGCTTAACATGTTTTTAGTTTGTTTTGACTTTATATATGTAGATGTATAATATGTAAAATACTAACAAAAACAATAAAATATGTGACGGATTGGATATGTGAGTGACCGGGTAACAATCTTAAAACATGTTGCTCAAACCAAATATATGGTTCGATTTTGTATCCGATCAATAGGTTAAGATTACAGGTTGATTCGGTTTTACCTAAACTGATGAGTTAACATTCAAAGCATATTAAGATTTTACGTAAGGTAAAAATACGCCAATTTTAAAGGGGTGGTCATTGCTTGCAAGTCTTGAATTTTAAGATTGATATAGTTGGCATATGTCTCCAATTATTACGTAGTGAAATTGAATGTAATCCCTTGTACTTAAAAAAACACCAATTATGCACACAACAAACATGCATTTGTGGAATTTTAACGGAGAAATGATATTTATATAATCATTTTATTGACAACTTTTATGATAATTTTCTCTCTCATACTCAAATAATATTTTTATCTTCTATCTTTATTGTTTTGGTTTTTGTGTCACTACCTCATTTTTTTCTTGTAAATTATAGTTGTCATTTCAAATAACACAACTCATTTTAATACAAGTGGTTGAAATATTAAATTAAAGGATAGGAAGTGATCTAACTTCTCTCTAGGCTCTCAAACCTCCTCCCCGTTGTATCCAAATCCGGCCACTGATCTCAATGTAGATCTCCGGCGTGGTGGTGGGATGAGACCTTGTCTCCGCACCACCGTCCTCTTCCCCTCTATTTTGACCCTGTTCGTGGTCGTTTTTCACTGTTCCGTTACCGTTTTTCGTGTCTATTTTTCACTGTTCCGTTATCGTTTTCGATTCCTCTACCGTTTGTTCCTTTCGTCTGTTAGTTTCAAGGTGTGTCGAGTCTGTATGCTTGACCGCATCCTCGGTAGGTTTCCTTCATTCTTGCGGTTGCCGGCTTTGAGTACTACTTCAAGCAGTTTCAAGAACAACCTGCTTTTCCTCTATTCATCACAAGATAGTCTCTGATCGTTGAGATCTCTGTTGTTTCAATACAGATCTTGACTTTTATCTTTCTGTTATTGGTGTTGTGAGGCTTGGTGGTGGTGGTCACGGATCCGTTTCGACGGTGTTTTGAGAGGCAGTGGAGGTGGATTATAACAGCTGCGGTTGTTTAGCCGCTGGTGTCGATTATGGTGTCATGATTGTTAGGGGTAAGGCTGAGTTTTTGGACTTCGTCATGGTGGTGGTGCGTGGTGGGGTGGTGGTGGTGAATCTGTTAGGTGGGCTATTTTATGGTGAGGTGATGGTGGTGATGCGCAATGGTGGTGATGTGTGGTGTTGCGGTGGTGGTGATGTGTGGTGGCAGTGCCTTTTCCTTGTCATCGGCGTTCGCCTTATAAGATTTGGGTTAAGTTTCCGCTTCAAACCGGCGTCGCTGCCCGTGTTTTGTTGTTCGGTTTCGTCTTCTCTAGATTCGTGTTTGTGTGGCGTTTGTTTCTTGGTGAGGCGGTTTGACGAGGTAGTTTTTGTGGTGGTGGTGGTGGGTTGTTGAGTGGTGGTGGTGGTGTTTGTATGTTTTGAGGTGGTGGTAATGGCGGTGGAGGCGATGATGTGTGGTCCGGATCTGGTGTCGAAACGTTTGGCGGACGGGTGCTTTTTCAGAGGTGGCTGGTGATGCTTGGTTACAAGGAGGGTGTTTTTGTGGTGGTGGTTGTGGGAGATTCCTTGTGGAGGCCGCCTATGTTTTTCGGGTCCTAATTTCGTTGTCGCTTACTCTTGTTTGTGTCCTTCGAGCTGAGCAGTCTCCTTATTTGGATTTGATTGACGTTTTGCACATCCGCAAATCATGGCATTTTGTCTTACTTTTTGTGTGCTGGATGTTGGTGGGCCGGTTATTTTGCTTCGAGATCGGGAGCCGGTGTCTTTCTGCAATTTGTTTTGACTGGCTTTGGTGTTTCTCTGGTAAACCGGGGGTGAGATGGCCTTATGATTTGATCCTGAAGACTGGTGGGCCGATCGTTTTTCATTCAAGATCGGGAGTCAGTTATCTGGTTCAAGTTTGGTTTTGGACTTTTGTTGGTGTTCTTTCGATGGACCGGAGATTGTGCAGTGGTGGAGGCTGATTGATCTTCAGAACAGGTGGATGTGGCTCAGTTTTGGCGTTGAAGATTGAGTTTTCTTTTACAATGGTGTTCCTTTGGGGTTAGTAGTGACGATGGGTGTTATGAATGTCGTTTTTCAGTGGTCGACTCCTATAGGAGTCTTTTTTAGGTGGGGTTGTCTATTTTGGTGGGTGTTGTTATGGGTGCTGATCGCAAGGGTGACTTTGTTGGTGTTTTGTTTTCGGGTGTTCTGCATATATACGGCGCCTTTTGTTTGTACTTCAAGTTTCACCGGTCTCTGTTCATCTTGTGCAGAGATCTGGTTTGTAATAAAATTTTGTTGATTCAAAAAAAAGGATAGGAAGTGATAATGCTGCACTCTGTATGTGGAAAGAAAAAATAAATATAAAGTTACATAATTAAAAGAAAATGGAAATTGGGCATGAAAAATGGTTAGTATTTTGATCACGCGTGTGGTCGACACAATTATATAATGATTTTTTTTTTAGGGAATAATGATTAATTTTTTGAGAGGTTATATAATGATTAGATATACTTTAATTTTTTTTACTTTTGATGGCAATTCCTACAAGGTTAATTAAACGATGACTATCATTGTTTTGAACCCCAACCATTATAACATGTGCTTGGATTTTTAGGAAATCATGTTGTTTGGAGCTTCATATATATTCCAGTCAAAATTGCACTTGGGATGCGAAAGTGTTCAATGAAATGCAGATTCAAACATACACCCTCTGGTCACTATTATGAGCAAAAATTTACATTCTAGGTAAGGTTTATTTAATAGATGATGTATGTGATTAATAATATAGATCATCCCCATGCAACATCCATTTGCCTTGATGTATCTATCACAGAGGGGTCTGGCTTTATCAGACGAATACAAGGAGCATATGTATCAGTTGGATCTAACAGGTGTTATCATGTCCCCGTATGCTGAACACTGTCAGACATGTCCGTTCGAGCGAGTCAGCCTTTACTATAGATGGCTCAAATACGGTACTCGTAGGGTGAGATATTTTCCAGAGCGGGTGCTTCGCCAATTTGGGTTTTTCTAAACTGTCCCCAGACATCCATGTGAGAGTACATCTCCCAGACGACCTTATTGGCGATCAACTATCACTATGCGCACCATCTTGATCATATGCTGACAGGTCATGACTTGGGGCTTGTTGTTATGACTGGTATTGAGACGTCACAAGGATACATCAGATAGTTTTATTCCATCTAACATCCACACATCATACTTCCAAAGGAGGTTATTTATGTCCCGAGACCACCCGAGTAGGAGGCCCATGATGAGATTGCTGCTGAGAAGGAGAGAGAGCATGGGTACCTTGACATGACTGGAAGGTTGAGCCGCATCAGAGACCATGTCTATTCCGTCATGGCCAATGGGGTGGCGGCGCAAGAGACTGATGAATAGAGCCATTTGGAAGCAATTTCGACGGAGGTTCATGGAGGGCGGGTTTATCGTCGTAGGTGTGGTGGTAGAGGTGTTGGTGGCAGACCTTACTTTTATGGTGTTGTAATATTTTGACTCATGTTTGATGTTTTCAATTTTATGTTTGAACATTTGGTTTGTAATCATTGGATAATTTCAGTTTTAAATTTAATGTTTGAAAATTGTGTTGTTTTTTTTATCGTTTTTATTGAAGTATTTGTTTTATACGATCACAAATGCATGTTTATATCATTTCGAAGATATTTCATACCATATATATGTCTCAGCCAAAAAATAAAGCTTATGTCTCTGTGTTGAGACAGTTTAGATTATATAATCTAAAATGTACATTTGTTTACTCCAAAGTTAAGTTTTTTTGGGGTGTTTGACACTTTTTAGATTCTATAATCCGAAATGACTAAAAGGGTTTTAGACTATACAATCTGAAATGTAGTTTTACATAAATTACACAAACATCTCTAAGGTGCTCTAGGTTCCAACAATTTAAGAACTTTCAGATTTTAAATCCAAACTGGTTTCGAATTCTAAAATCCAAACAAAGAGTATTTTTGGAGGAAAAAAATAGGGCGTGTGAGAATGCAATAGGGTGGAAAAAGTAATATCCTTAATTTTTTGAGTTTCCAAACAACACTAGTTCAATTTCATTAACATAAGAAGTAAATTTTGCTTAAGAAAATGGTCATTATCAAACAAATCATTCCACTCATTTGTTAACCTTACAAAGATCGTGTTGATAAGAAATGGTTTAATCTCGACGAAAAAGGTGAAAACTCAAATAATCAAATGAGCATAGGAATAAAATGGTTTAGCAATAACATTTGTTGTGGTGGAACGAGAAACTAAAGACTTTTGGTATTTCTTATCAGTTACATGGGTGGCTCAATACTATTCAGTACTTATACTTTTGGGGAGTCTGGGGAGCGGCAATGGGCTAAACGTCTAGGACCTGCTAATAGAGAGACGCCACACTCATACCCAAAACTTTAAGGTAATGGGTATCCTCTCTTATATATCCAACATTCGCTCCATTTCTAGTTGATATGAGACATAATCACTCACACTTGATTTCCAACATTCTCCCCCTCAAGTGTGACCCACCCACATCAGTAGGATGATCCACACTAGGATTCCGCTCCCACTCCCCCAGCAAGCCTAACCAGGCTCTGATACCAGTTTGTTGGTGATTCTAGGGAGCGCTTGGATTGACAATGGGCTAAACGTCTAGGACCCGTTAAGAGAGAAACATCACATTCTTACTCATTGTCTTAAGGTTTTGGGTGGAGATGTAGTGTCTAAGTCTCTTATTGTCCTGGATGTTTGGCACATTGCCGCTCTCGGCCCTCCCCGGACGAGCCTGGTTAGGCTTGCTGGGGGAGTGGGAGCGGGATCCTAGTGTAGATCATCCTAGTGATGTGGGTGAGTCACACTTAAGGGGGAGATTGTTGGGAATCAAGTGTGAGTATGTCTCACATCGACTAAAAATGGAGCAAACGTTGGATATATAAGAGAGGAGACCCATAAACCCATTGTCTTAGGGTTTTAAGTAAGAGTGTGGTGTGTCTCTCTTAGCGAGTCCTGACGTTTAGCCCATTCCCGCTCCAAGCACTCCCTAGACTCCCCAACATACACTTTTGTAAGTGATCAACAAAAGGTACAAGAAAATTGCTCTTCTCCCATCAAGGTTTGCTCACTCCCAACTGAACTTTCAAAAATACCCCCCATGTGACTTAAGTCACGTTTGCTACATTGGTACATCTCATATGATTTAACTCATATAGGTCATAACCCCAGCGTGAGTTAACTCATGTAGGTTATAACCCCAACGTGAGTTAACTCATGTAGGTTATACTTCAGCTTACCGAACACGAGTTAACTCACATGGGAGTATTTTGGTCAGTTTGTATGGGAGAGAGTGTTTTTTTGTTGGGAGAAGAGAAATTTTCAAGGTACAATTGTATGATTCAATTTTTTTTATTAGCTTAGTGTATTTTTACATTTGAGTGATGATTATTGATTGTGTTGTAGGGTCTATTACCAACAATTGAAGAATTGCTTCCTTGTTGTATCATCAACATTCACTTATGCGTAAAGGATACCTTTGAACCTTGTATTTAGAGTGAGGTTTCATTTTGATCCCTCGTAGAAAAATAAAGTTCAACTTAATCTCCGAGAAGAAAAAGAACACAATATTTAGTCTCATACTGGAGTAAACCATACCATATTAGTTCTTCTATCAATATTTTTTTAGTAGTAATATTTGTACAATCATTTGTGACAACTTTCATTTTCTCTCTTTTTATTGGTAAAAAACAATATAGAAAGAAAAAGAAAGAGGGAGAATAAAAACATAATGTGAGAATGAGATAAAGTTGTAAAAAAATTATCAGAAAATAGTTGTACAAGTATCATCATATGCCACTTCATTTGTCATGTGGTTGACCTCGTGTATTTAAAACCAACTTAAGGAACTTTTAGGTCCCTAACAAAAATATTTAGGGATAATATTTGGTTCTCAATTTTTTTTTAAAAATATCTAGTAAATCAGAAAATTTAACCTTTTTCCCCTACCTTCTTTATCCATTGAAGGGTTTATAACGCATAATTTGTTCACATTCTTGCCCCCAATTTATTTAAAAATCCGTAAATAAAAAGAATCATCGTCTTCCTCTTTCTTCGAGTTGTTTTTGTTGGTTGTATTATGATCAATACTTTCCTACTTATTTTGTTGATTGTATTTGTTTGGCTATTGTATTTTAAATTTGTTTGTACAATTGTGTTTTGTAATGTTATGTATTTTGAATCATTATGTTATTAAAAAAATGGGGATGCTGACGTGTATTTGGTTCATTGAAAGCAAAAGGTAATATTACATGTTATACTGAAATAAAATAAAAAATATCAATTGAGTCCCTCATAATGTACGAAAAAATCAGTTTAATCCTTCATAAAATAAGAAAAATACATTTTAGTCCTTCACAGGTGAATAATCTAATAATATTGGGTCTTCATCATGTTTAACAACAAAAGTATGAACAAACTACGTGATTTTGATGGAATAAATAGAAAACTGAGAAAAAAGAGAAGGTGAAATTTTATAATTTCAGAATTTATTAAAAAAAATTGGGAATTTTCATTACGTTTGAAAACAAACATAATAACAAGTTACATGATTTTGATCTTACAATAGAGTATGAAATTTTCATATTACGAGATTTTTTTCAAAAAATTGAAGACCAAATTGTTCCCAAATATTTTTGTTGTAGAGACCTAAAATTTTCTTATATTAGCTTTTTGTGAAGGATAAAAATGAGACTCCAGTCTTTATTTATCTTTACAGTATAATTAATTTATTTTTTTTGTATAAAAAAGTATGGTAATTATGTATTTCATTAAACATAAACAATTACAAATTTTATCCTTTTTAACATTGAAAGTAATGAGTTAAAAAACGTTGAGATTAATATATTCGATTCTTTCATGTCTCTAGTCATCACCTTCATAGATTAGGTTACCTAAACAAAAATGATCTCTAAGAAATTTCCAAGATCTTGTATTGTATATACTAGACATACGTCAAATGTCAATACCTATCTATCATAGACTAAATCATCTCCTATATTTCTTCAAAAAAGAAAAAATCATCTCCTATATCTATTGCTAAAGCCACCCCCCACAATAGAGAAGCAAAATTCCTCTCATGGAGAAAATTAACATGTACTGGTACTATATATCTCTCTTTCATACAAAGATGCTACAATGAATTGAAACTAAAAATTCAAATAATTACTTATTATATATAACATAAGGTAAAACAATGAAAACCAGAACTAAAGAAACTAAACTGTGCTTACAATTATTAAAAACAAAATTGAATGCAATTAAGAGTTAATTACCTGGGAGAATGAATGGTGAGGTAACTAGATTTTCTGGCTCTTAACATAACAAAGTTCGGTGTTATATATTAACAACATTTTACATTCTGTAAAGTACATTAGAGATTTTCATTCAACAAAGCTAGCTTTTAAATAATTAATTAATTTAAAGATGAATAAATAATTAAACAGAACAAATCAAAGAAGAACTAACCTGAGATGAACAAGAAGATATTGTTATGGGAGCAAAGCACCACCAGAGAGAGAAGAATAATGTGTTAAAAAAAGGAAGATTTTGCATATGTATGCATATAAACATGAAAACTGATAGTAGTACTTACTTCCTATTGTTGTATAAATGTACATAAACAACACAGATCGAGTAGTGCATGTGGCTGTCACATATAGCTACTTGCTAATCTAATTGTGACTATATATAATAATATATATTGTAGGGTTTTGCAGAGTGAAGAGCAAATAGGGAAAGACCGACTAGTTATTAATTCATTAATCGTTCTTGTCACATGAAAGAAGAACGATTATAAAAATAGTAGCCTCTCTCTATCTACTACACTGTTATATTACTAACTTTTTAAGTACACTGTGTGTTCAGTGTTTTGTCTTGAGAAAAAATAGTCCATTTTTTTTCTATTGTGCCGAGTGAAGATCAAATAAATCAAATTATCTTATTCTTTTTACTATAAACATTCATATTCAATATTAAAGAACTTGACATGTTTTCATAATTATGTTAAAATGATATCATCTTTTATAATTTGTCGATTTATTTATCCACTAATAAATACTCCCTCCGTCCCTTATTATATGACCTAGTAGAATCTGTCACGTATGTCAATGCACAATTTTAAACTTAAATATCTTTAATAATCTATTAGAAAAAATTATGAAAATTTGATATTTAGAAAATATTTGTCGAGACGAATCCAACAACATCTTAAATGGTATATTTTGTCTTTATATATTAGTAGAAAAATAGAGCCAAATCATGCTATATGAATAGTACATATTTTAAAATTGGATCATTTAAAACGGGATGGAGGGAGTAATAACTTTATATCATCTATCAATAATTTTATATTATTATATTTTAATATTAAATAAGTGTGTAATCCAATGAAAGAGATGGTGCTTAAAGAAGCTCTTATTCTCCATAAGCATTGCATTGATCGCCTTTTATCACTGAGGGTGTAGTTATTAGGTAGCAAGGCTTAGGCTTAAGTGACAAGTTCATTCGATTGGGGATGGGTCTAAAAGCATCTACGAAGGAGAAATTTATTTTTAGATACTTAAGTGGAATACATTTGTATACATCATTTATTTATAATTTCTTAATAGTAAAATTTAATAAGCATTCAATTCCTTCAACCCAACATCTTACAAAATTTCTTAAATATGATCCACCAATAATTTTATATTATTTATCTATAATTTTATATCGTTGCATTTTGATATTATAATAATAAAATGATGTACGATCCACTTAAAAAGATGTGATATAAAATAGCACTTTTACTCAATAAGCTGGGTGTCTTTTATTAGTTTTCCTAATATGAATACTTATGAGGTGCCAATACTTATGAAGTTTTATCCACGTAGATATGGGGTAGTACTTTGGTTACTTTGAATTCGGTAATTTGTTTTTATCTCTCTTCTAATCAATAATTTTCTCTCATCAAAATAATTCATTTTAATTATTCATCTATCATTCTCTCTCATCTAAAATACATTAAAGTCACCAAAGTAATCAAACTCAAAGTCATCGAAGTACTATCCCATAGACATGAGTCTAACTACGACTACGAGTATTTTTTAAAAAGCTATTGCGCGACAGATACTGTAGTACTTTATTCATGCTCTCTTAATCGTCATCCCTTTGATATCAAAATTTTGAATGATAAAGAATCATTTCTCTATATAACGACTCTAAAGATTTTTCCGCTTTGATCATTCACCAAAAAAAGGATTTGTGCCATTTTAGACGTGCTTTTGAGGCAGATTGGGGCCTCTAAGTCTAAGCAAGTACAGGACGAAGGACATCACATCATTGCATTGCAGCCATTCTTTTTGACCTTTGGAAATGTTACTTTATAATTCAATTTATAGACCAAACTGTGTGGAGTAGAGAGAGCTAGCTCGGAAAATAAATGCGAACCAACGAATGCACTGTACTATGGAGTTTGCTGAGATTGCTGTTATGTTAGACTAGCCATACTGTTGTGTGGTGTGGTGTGGTAGGTTTAAGCAACGGTACACTACACTAAGCTTTACCATCAAAGTCGCTAACCCAAAACTCCTTTTTCAGAAACTGTCTGAAAGTAAAATAATTATATTGAGGAAATTAGTACTACTTACTACATTGTAAACAGAATCTTAAACAGTCAGACTATGATTTGTAAACAATCAGCCACTCTATAAAAAATTAAAAAAAAGGTATTTAAATTTTTGAATTGATAAAGATTGATGTGCAAAGATTTTAATTAAACGAATTATCACTTTCATTTATTTGAAAACATATTGTTCCTTTTACCAATATCGTAATATGATAATTTAATTGAGTGAAAAATCACATCTAATAAACTGTGATGTATATGATATCTTTATTTTTTCAGGGATGATGGTATATTTATTACTTAATTTTATCTTTCTTATGTACGATACTATTCCTATAGAGCTTTTTAAAATTGTCAATAGATTTCAAGTTATTTCCATTAAAAGGAGGTTCACTTGTAAACCTGTACTCAAATGTAAGCAAGCGACTCTTCCATTAAAGTTCATTCAAACTCACAGTACCTTACCACAAAATTAGCTTTACCATCTCTTCAGCTTTAGGGGAAAACGTCATGGCAATGAACAAAATTACTTGAAATGTAGTGCTGGCAGTGAATGAAATATCTTATATTAAACCCACTAGATTTGATATTACAATTTTAAAGAACAATACAACAAAATTGCAAATTTACAACTGATGCATAGTTACAAATTTACAACCGTAATCAAGACAACGTTTCAGTTTCAGTCACAATTTGAATACTATACGATTGAAATTGCAATCACATAGCTCTAAAACCAGAATAAAGAACTAGCAACAAATAAAGCTCAAAGAATATCATACTATGCCGGATATTCAAAATAAAACTACAACCCAGAAAAAGCAAAGGGCGTCATTACCTTCATAAATTCTTTATGACTTGCTGAGCATTCGATTTTTAATTTTAATTCGAATTTTGGGTGCACCTGATGTACCTTCGGGTGGCACCAGTTTGGTATCAACCCTTCCGATTTCTGATACAGAATTATGACCACTGGGTTCAACAGATTTCAGCTGTTTTGCATCGTTAACTTCAGGCTCCTCTTTCTTACATGACAAGTCTATGGAGGATCTTTTTGTTTCATTACTTGGCAGTTTTGCCAATTCTTTTTCCTTCCGTTTTTTCTCTTTCTTCAATCGTTTTCGCTCCAAATATTCTGGGTCATTTTGCTGTCCCTTGTGACTTTCGCGTTTACGTTTCTTATCCTTATCTTTGTGTTTATGTTTCCCACGAGCAGGAACTTCTTTGCCACATGATTCTCCATCTTGATCAAATCTAGCAACTGAAAGTGTTTGAAGGCTGGCAAATCGTCGTGCATCAGCATCTATATTGTTATCTTGAATAATACTAGACGGTGAAGGATCTTCAGGCTGAACTTGTGAGTAAACTACACTTGAATCGGCAGTGCATTGGAGTTCTTTGACCAATTCATCACCATCACTCAAAATCTTTGCACTACCGATGCTGGCAGTCATGCGGGAACCAGGATCGTAACAAGAGTTAACTTCCTCAATATTGTGATTACTAATGCTAACAGTCTCGGCAAAATTCCTCTGAGGTGCATCTACTGAAACTGAACTGCTAGCACCGTGATCAGTTTCATTACGACCACCTAAAGAGCGTTCAACCGGTTGATTATCAGTATCAGCCCTACTGGTGGCAGAAGATTGTTTAACCTTGATTTTGATTAGCCTTTTTCTTTCATGACTATTGGATACAGTATCTGTTTCCTTGGAAAGATCATTGGGAGCTTCGGTTGGTGCTTCAGGGGGGAATCCTGTTAAGTCCTCTTTGGGAGTCTCCAGGGGCACATCCTTTAGAACTTCGACATGTACTTCTTTGGGAGCTTCAACAGTTTGGTCCTTAGGAGCTTCATTAAGTTCATCCCTTAAACCCTCAGTTATGATCAAATCTTGTGTAAGGTTTTGGGTGGAACTTGGCAGTTCCAAAGGTTTACTGTCGGAATCAATAACAAATAAGCTCCTCTGATAGTTAGAAGCTCCCGTAAGACTCATATGTAATGTTCTACTTTCTCTGGGAATTCCATGTAAGGTTGGGGGTCTGCAACATCATAATGGACTTTTTAGTAAAACACACGCACGAAAATTTATAGTAGGAAAGTATAAATTGATACAAACTGTATAATAATATATTTTAAGATTATATTGATTTCCTATCAAACAAAATTATCAAATTTCAAATACACCCTTCCAAATTAATTTAGATTAGGCTATCAAAATTACTCATACAGCTGAAGGAAATTCTCTACAATATTTACATTCCATTGAGTTGAATGGACTCGAGAATAGAATAGACAAAGTACTTGTTAGTAAATAGGTGAATAAAAACGTAGGCAGGACCCAAAACATAATTTATGAAAATTTCACAATAAACTCTTTTCTAGAGAAGGCTACAAATGAAACAACTGGTGAATAAAAAAAAATCATAAACAACTGCTTCAGGTACATACAATATTCACACAACAGGTTAGCAAATTGGTGAGGTAGCTTTCATTTCAACAAGTATATAAGAGAACATTCTACCTTTTTGCCAGTATTTGTAATATGGAGAATAAGTAGTGACGAAGAAAGACATTGTTAAATGCCATACGCCCTTCCAGTAAACTTAGCAACGAGACAAGAGTTTGGCTTGTAATTTCATCATTTGAACTCAAACCATCTATCATCTGGCATAGCTTCATAACATGGGTGGCCAATTTTAACTTGCCTGCAATAAAGGAATGTAAATTTAAATTGCATTTAATCATGGGGAAAACAAAAATGAAAAGAAAAAGTATATTGAGACAGAAGAAGGAATTTTGCACAAGATATAGAGAATATAGTGAGTATGTTATTTACATATAATAGAGGGTAGACTAAATGGAAGTATAGTTAAACAGAAGAGTGATTCTTGCACAGGTTATGGCAAGGGTAAACCAAAGTTGATAATGAAAGTACACAACAAAAGAGTGATCGTTGCACAAGATATAGAGTATGTTCCTTTCATATAATCAAGGGGAAATCAACGATGCAAATGAAAGGGAAAACTAGAGAAACAGAAAAGCGATTTTTGCACGATATATAGTTAGAATTTGCAACATTGAAAACCCAGACAATTATGAATCATGTGATCAGATATAAAATCCCCCGTGCATATTAAGTAGTAACCAATCTTCTGGCTCAATTAATTGAAATTTGTAAAACCAATATTCAAAAAGATTTAACAAATAATTGAATATTAACCATCCAAAACCAAATTTTAGACAAACTAAGAATATTTTGAAACCAGTCCAACTTGAGCTAGATTTTGATAGATGGTTTTAATTTCACCAACTCTATACCAGTCCAACTTTAGCTAGGTTTTTATAGATGGATTTCCTTTCAAAAATTCTAAACCATTTTCTAGATTGTCAAACAACATCATAGATACTTTCTAGGGAAATTATTCACAACCTCTTAAGGAAGGCTCCTCCTCAACATATTTGGTAAATAAAAGAAGTGCGGCATCAATGCCCTTGCAGTGGAATTCGAGATCAAGGAGTGCTCTGCTTGCTTCAATTCGAACTTGCCAAGTTGCTTTTTGGTCTCGAAAAGGCTTTACAAGTTCATATACGCGGTCCTGTAGTGAAGCTTTGGTGTTAGATATGTTCATTACAACCTTTGGACGGCAGTACGATACTAAATAAGAAGGCACCTACAAGAGGAATGAATCCAGCAAGCTTTAGGGCAATCTGGGCCAACGTCCGTATACAACTGACAGTCAAGATTCCATTGTAGCTTGGCATGAGACTAGCAGAAAAAAATCAGAGATGTCAAATTTAGTTACAATATAAATTGATAGATCTACTATAAATAGTAGGGAAATTATCATTTTACCTATCAAATTGTAAAAGCCGATCAATGCGCTTGAGGAGTGATGACAATAGGAGAATACTCTGTCATTAGTTTAATCAGACAGGAGCATTATTATCAAAATGAGGATTTAAAAAAGATTATGATAAAGGAAGTGAGATCCATTTCAATGGTAAATATAAATTAACAGTTCGTAAAATATATACTCCAGAACAAACAATGTTTGCATGGTTGTTATATAAATGGATATTTCACAGCTTAAAATCGAACATTTTACAAAGACGTTTATCAACTCCCAAATCGCAAAACTTTAAATTCAATAGCTGCTCTTTTGATTAATTATTAGATACTTAAGGAACTAAGATTAGGAAATCTAAGACGCGAGACATGAAAGACCCAAAACGCTAAAAGGATTCATGCAGGTAATCTTGAGAATCGGACGGAGTAAAAGTCCACAAACCTGTTGCCCAAACTCAAACTCGCCAATTGATTGGACCAATGCAGCAAGCCAAAACACATCTGAGTAAGGGTTCCCAGTGTTGTCATTGTACTGTAAATAACAGGAGGACAAAAATGACGTGAGACATAAAGCTATTAATTGAGTATTTGATGGATCTATGGTGGCTATAGTAAATAAAACTGAAAGACAAGACATAGTTGCATAATATACAATTAATATTACATTCTATACCAAAAGTTTTATATAAAAATTACAAAAATCATAAACACAATTGCATCTAAAAATTAGACTAGCAAAAACCTTCAATAGCTGTAAAACAAATTCGATAGCTTCTCTTGGACTTTTCTTGTCAGCGGCTCTAATCGTAGCTACAGCGTGTGGAATGGCCTATAACAGTTGAATTATTAAACAAAAAATAAGTTGCAAGGTGTAAAAGAAAACATGAAACTGGTTATTATCTAAACAGAGGCTTAATATACATATCCCTTCAAAATTATCATAGAATGCACAGAGATTAGTGATAAGATAGAAGCAGATTTGCACATTCAATATTCCCATTCCCAAATTTTCGAGTCACCGAGTCTCTGTTATCTTAGATTGTTAAAATCTAGATTTCTTTGGAAGAACTATCAGATTAAAAAATAAACTTTTGAGCACCTGAGATAAATTCAAAGAACAAGGAGATGATTTTAACTTTCATGTCTCCTAAAAATAAACCATAAATCACACTTGCTTTCTCATGAATGGAGTAGCAAAACAAAATCAATTAGTTCCATATCATTCCATAACCTTATTAAAGTATGTAAATCAAAATTATAATATGATCAACAAAAATGTATGCCAACAAACCAACAGTTTAGGCTTAGAACCTAACTCATCCTCGTAAAACCCGTTTGTAATTGAGGACTACCCAAGCCTTATGAGCACTAACTAAGCCATATCTCTAGTTGATGTGGGACTTCAAATGTAGGTCGAATAATAGGGATCTCACCAAAGTCATTCGGTGCAAGAAACAATGATATTCTCTCGTTTGATTATTTTTATTTGTGTTTCCCTCATGTCAAAAAGAGAATGAGAAGGTAAAATTATCAGGCTACTTGCTTGAAAAGGTAATCCGTTTTTCGCCAATGAACCATCCCAAAAGCTGAAGCTGTCTAGTGACAAGAAAAAAAGTTCCCACTTCTTGGTGTTCTTTTTTTTCCTAATAGGTTGGGCAAGAATAGGGAAACACTTGTCCTCTTCCCCACCAACAATGTACCGTCTTTTTGTCAAAAAAAATAAAATTAAATAAATAAAAAAATGAGGAATTTGGAAAAAGCAACTCCCGGTAACTCAGGTGTTTATATTTCTTCAATGAAGAATTGTTATAACAGGTTTTTCTTTATTGGATTTCTCTCTTAAATAACTAAACAGTAAGATAGCGGTAGTAGTAAGCTGTATATATTTACAAACAAATTAGTACATGATTGGAGAAACAAGTTATAGTAATTCTTGATGAAAAAAGGAGACTTTTTCCAACTTCACTAGGCAGACTTACATTCTACATTCATACGTTGCAACTTACACCTAGGGGTTGTTTGGAAATTGGAAGAGCATATTTGATCTCACAACATAAGCACTTATATCAATTAATATTTCGATACACAATGGTGATGCATATTCTGAGGCCTTAAATTTAACATTTATAAGTTGAAACTTACGCCTGGGGATTGTTGGGAAATTGGAAGAGCTTATTTGATGTTATCTCATAACATAAGCACTTACATTAGTATGTGGGTACACCATGGTGTGGTTTGTCTGCTTATTCTCAGGCCTTACAACTCTAACAGATTGTCCTTTAGGTCAAAAGAATGTGGTACATACCATTTGAATAAAATGATATATTTAAAAAAAATATGTATATATTATAACCCCCAAAACATCAAAAGATGATATGCAAATAGTGAAATCACAAACATACTTTCAACCACATCACACAAGGCATAATTTCATACACATCCTACCTCCTTGCATTACCTCAAGAACGAAATACTCGGCAAAATCATGAAAATCATTTGGCCTGGCAGAAATATACAACAAAAATAGTCACTTCATGTTCTCAAGTTAAATGAGAGAAACTGAATAATAATTACAGCAGCCTTACTTTGGGAGTCCAATGTCAGGATCAAATCTTCGACTCTTGTAAAATTTCACCAAATGGAGTAGACCAGAAAAATCAGTTTCCTGCTAGACAATTAAATGAGGTCAAAATAAGCCCTGATGAAGAAAAAAAAATCAGCACTTCTTATCAAGCTAAAAGACTAATTTATATTTGGGAATTGTTAACGAGTGCTCCCGGGGCACTCTTTAAGACCTTTAAATGGTAATATTTTTTGAAAATTTATGTAATCAATGCATTGGAAATTGAAATCTTTGACTTTTTATAGAATAATTTCTTCTTTTAGAATCCTTACAGTGCCCCGGAGGCACTCGTTAACAAGACCCTTTATATTTTTGGTACGAATAACAAGTTTAACAAGAATTCAGATTTCATATTACAATTAATCATATCCATGAAATATACTGATACTCATGCCATGCAACAGCTGGTAAAAAATTAGGCACAGGTGTTACCAATGAACTTGACCAACTAAAAAGTAGAATGAATTTCAGAGTTGTAAATGCAGCCACAGATTTTATGTTATACTTAAAAAGACGTAAACTTAAGTTGTTTATTCTACACAAATATTCTAATAAATTTGAAATAAGAAATTAATGATTTTTTATTAGGTGTTAAGATTAATACAATAGTGATTTCCAAGTTATCAAAGGTCAAATATTATATCAACAATTATTATACTAAAACCACATCTGATAACACTTCATGAAGTCATATGCAATTAGAGTATCCTAGCATTTGAATACCTTGGATGCTGAATTTGCCAATGCAAATGCTGCTTCGATTCTTACTCTCCAGAAAGCCTTTAAATTAGGATCAAAACACTCATGATTTTAGTGCAAGAATTTAAAAGCACTTATTGAAATAATATACACTACAGAAAGTGTCAAACCTTGGAGTCGGTAAGAAAACTGTTCAGGGCATTTACAACAGAAAATGATAGCTGGGGTGAGGCCTCAAGAGCTGCAATTGCTTGTGCTTGAGCAATAACATCTTTGTCCTTCTCTAATTGGTTAATCTAAAACAACATACCAACTCACTAGAATCAATAAATATCATCAATTATAAAGATTTAATTTAATTACAAAGATAAAAATAATGATACCAACAAAATGAATGGGCATGATAGATATCTAACAAGACCAAAAAAAAACCAGACTAAAACACTGCATCAGTGCATGTTTTATGCGGTTGCCCAAAAACACAAAATAATGTTTAACCAAACAGACCAAAATAGTTCCTCAAAATTGACCATTCTCCTTGCAATATTAGACTATCTCGGGGACTTAAGACCATACATGGAAAAAATATTCTTCCCCCACACAGTGCTGGGACCTTTTTTATATGGTACTCTCTCCGTCCCATATTATAAGCAAAAAAAAAAATCACACTTAATAAGAAAACTAAAACATAGTAGTTTGTAACATAGTTTTTTGTGTTATCTTTGAAATAAGTTTTATAGGAAAATGTAAAAACAATTTTCATTGGTAGTTGATTATAGAAAAAATGAAAAAGAGAGTAAATTGAATGCACTTTGCATTTAATTTTCCTTTGGAAAAGATAATTTTTTGAAAAAACATAATTAAATATGATAAAAGTTGGTCTTTTTAGCTTATAATTTGGGACAAAGAAAATGGGTTTTTTTTGCTTATAATTTGGGACGGAGGGAGTATGTCAAACATCGTCATGCATAAGCGCGCGCACACGCACACAGATATATATATATATATATATATATATCAGTCACACTTTGAACATACAAAATTCCCGAGTTCAAACAGTAATTTTCACCATAGCTCTTTCAGTTCAGTTTTAATGATTAAATGACAGGTGAGACAGAGGTTGGAGACTAAAATTTTAGTCCTCATTTGATGAACCTCAACATCAAATCGAATATTCAGACAAGAAAAATAGTGAAGATATATAAGAAATTTTAATAAAAGATGCAAAACTGATAGTCCAGTAAAATGCAATCCCACAATACTCCAAAAAATCAACTGGCTGCGCCAATATAATCTCATCCTTACCCACATCTGAACTGGTTGATTAAAATGAACTTCAGCAAGGTACTCCATGTCAGGATCTGCTCTGATCCATAATAAAGGGGACTCGGTACTGCTATATGAAAGAGAAAAGTGTAAGAAACTAATGACAACACAGCCAAATGATGACAAAAATAGGAAATTAACAAACCTGGAGCGAGTATCCAGTGGAGGCACGTCGCCGTTGTCATCAGAGCCATCATGTTTTACACCTTTCTTTGATTTTGGAAGCCGTCTAGCAGCAAGCCTTGAGTGGCATTGAATTTCCAAAAGCTGCCATGCTTCTCCAGCCATCGGTAGAATAGGATGGTCATACATACCATCAAGTTCATACACCCTGATACTCATCATACCAGGCCAGCCAGAATCTCCATCTCGATTTTCGCTATCTGGATTAATATCAAGAACGGCTGTACTTGAAGTCTGCAATGCTGTGCATCCTCTCAACACAGCCAATTCAACGATATTCTTTCGTTTGTTATAGGAAAATCCCATTCTTAGCAGCAGCAATAAGGAAAACATTAGAACATGAACACGGAAAAGCATTCATAGAATGAAAAAGAAGAATGACAAGCAACTCCTTCTTTCACACCTTAAATCTGGACATCCACAAGAACTGACCCAACGGGGGAAGAAATCTTTAAGAAAAGGACGTTCAAGATTCCCAACCTTGTTAGCAAAATGTCGAAACTGCAAATTAAAACAAGATCCATTAGGATGCATGCTTGTCCAAATACTGCGTGGAAGAAGAAGATACGCTTGCATTTCTCTGTTTTAGTGAGATTTTGCAAGGAGTCAAGTAAAGCTTTAGGCATCAAATCCAATCAACAAAAATTAATTTACAGCTTTATATTCACAAGATGATTTAAAAGAAGCCAAGAGTGGATAACTATTCCAGAATTTAGAGGACAAGATGCCAATTACCTCCTTAGTACTAAGTGTTTTTACGGAACGTGTTTTATCTTGAGCCCGAGTAACTATAGCTTGCAAAATCTACACACACAAAATAAACAGAATCACAATTAATAATAGTCAAATTCTTCTTTCGAGCACATAACTTCCAAAAGGAGGGGGAAAACTTGCATGTAATCAGAACTTAAGAGAAACACGGTAAAAGGATTATGCAACATCATGAATAATAGGAAAAGGTGTGAAATGCAAGAGACCGCTAGAAATATCTCAATGTGTACTGCCACCTATGCTAATCAATCTGCAAATTTCGGGATATATGCGCAAAAACAAGCTCACTAGACTCCACAACTATGCTTTGATATCCGTGGGATGTACCAGACAACGACAGTTCATGCTTAAAATTTATGCTTTAATTACTAACAAGAACCCCCACTAACTTATCATCAAATCATCTACCTTTTCATTTAATTTCAGTGGACAGGCATGATCAATGTTTTCAAAAGAATGTCATTGAATCGATGAAGAGAAAGTCGCAAGGTTTTTAAGGTCAAACCACAATTATAAGTAGGGGTGTGCATAAAAACTGGATCTGCTGACCCAAACTGAAAATCTGGTGAACCAAACTAGAAAAGTCCAAACCACTTTCATTTGACCTGATCCAGTTCATTTTAAAACAGACCAAAACGGGTCGGTTACCAATTAAAACGGTTCGGTTACCCATTTACCATCTCAGACCCACCTATCTAAAAACATTTCACAAACCCTAAAACTCCAGACACGATTCCAAAATCTCCAAACGCGATTCCAAAAACTCCACAGTGGAACATTTCGCCTCGCCTCAGCTTCTTCTTCTACGATTCTTCAACTCAATTTTTTCACAACTTTCTTCACACTTTCAGGTACATGAACGATTCTCATACTGAGTTAGAGTATAGCTTATTTGATAATTCAGCCTTAGATGGTTAGAGTATAGCTTATTTGATAATTGTGTAAATTTTCAATGAATTATTGACCATTGTTGATAGTATTGAGTTGTGGGTATTGTTGCTGAACCTGTAATCAGCACAAAAATATAGTTTTTTTGAGGAATTTTATGTATTGTTTTTTCTATTTAATCTGGTTCATCATTGTATAGTTGTGGCAGAATCAGTCACTCATTAGTCTGGTGTGAAACATGATTTTTTGCATGAACTAAGAATCAATTGGGTTTTTGAGGGTCTAAATCCTGAATATGTGTTTTATGTGATTAATTAACTCAATTTTCTTGCTTTGAATTTTGCAATGTAAGATGTG
>Ga0228711_1003850_pt1 | contig 23274 bp, 12 predicted proteins | sample MedpolnodulmetaG_2_FD_177996 | JGI IMG/M metagenome (GOLD analysis project Ga0228711, IMG submission 177996) | Root nodule microbial communities from Medicago polymorpha collected in Santa Monica, California, United States - brown nodules | ecosystem: Host-associated > Plants > Roots > Nodule...
GCGGCGATGGAGGTTCTGGACGGCGGCGATGGAGGTTCTGGACGACGGTGAATGGAGGTTTAGGTGATACAAGGAGAAAGGAGAAGCATGGTGATAAGCGCTTCTGTGATACGCGGTTTTGCGTTTTCCCTTTTCACTTTGTCGTTTCTTTTCTTGTCCCCTTTTTTTATTATTTTTTTTTAAAACAAAGAAGTGCCACGTGGCGGATTTTTACTGGTGCAAAGGCATGTGCCTTTCCCTCCTCAATGGCACTGAAGCGCCCCCCTTTTATGAGGGAGGTGTCCATCGGTTTTCCCAACTCCATTCATTAAAATTTGCGTTGTGAACATAAACAAGGGAAAGGGATATGGCTGGTCACATAAATAAGCCAGAATAAATGTGCATGGATACATTTTTATTTTTTTTTGAAGGATGCATGGATACATGTTGTAAGTAGGTTGGCATGTCAATTTCAAGAAGTATTCCAAATTTAAATCAAAGGCTTAATTGCATGTTTGATTCCTTATGTTTATTTTAGTTTTTAAGTTGGTCTCTTATGTTTTAAAAGTTTTAAGTTGGTCCCTTACGTTTTAAAAGTTTCAAGTTGGTCCAAAACGTTGTTCACGTTGAAATAAGTTAGTCCCTTTTGCGACATGATATTGAGTTTAATAAAACCAAAAAAATTAAAAAAAAATGTTTTAAACTGATTTTCTAAATAAGTTAAGGTTCTATCACTCATATTGTCAACCCAAATCTTTAAACGTTAAGTGACGGAAGGGACTGACTTATTCCAACGTGAGTAACGTTTTAGACCAACTTGAAACTTTTAAAACGTAAGAGACAAATTTGAAACTTTTCAAACATAAGGGACCAACTTGAAAACTAAAATAAACATAAGGGATCAAACATGCAATTAAGCGTAAGTTAAATCTTGGTGGACTATCCAATATTCATGTTGTAATTACTTAGTGTTATGTGCAATATTTTGCATTTCATTTTTAGCAAAGATTTTTCGGCTTATAAGACCTGTGTGGTGCACGGGTCAGCTATCTACTTATTTGTTAAAAGTTATAAAAATGAGTGTAAATAATCAAGCAGGTGTAGGCTGCTAACTTATACCTTAATAATTTTAGGTGGATGTAACTTGCTAACTTGCACCTTAATGCAAGGCCCAAGCGGCCCAACTCTCAAACATTCACCTGAAAGTTTTATTGTTCTATTCAAAAAATTAAATTATTGTTAGCTTGGTTTAAATGATGATATTCAAGTGTCAAAAGAATGAGGTGCATTCCTTGACAATTCAATACCTTCATCTAAACCAAGCTAACATGAATTTAATCTTTTGAAAGGAACAATAGAACTGTCGGGTGAATGCTTGGGAACTGTCGTTTAACAAGTTTGAATTACCTCATTTTAGAGTAAGACAGTGGTTGTGGTTGGAAGGTGCATTCTCTACCTAATCACGATCTTCTGGCGGAATCAAACTGTTGATAATATCTTCAGTTGATCTCAGCAGCATTACACACCGATCCACTGGAATATGCTATGCTCCAAAAACATGATTCTCGCGTTATCGCCGTTCGTTAATTCCACCCAACTGAATGATATTCTCCCATTGTCGAACGTTGAACGTTTATACCGAACGTATTCCACCTTCCTTGTGTCTCCGAGGTTGACTCCTTGGTTGAACTCATTCAGTTGATCCTTCATACCTCTTAACGTGACACAAAGGTGCCGAACCTTTGAGGTTCTCCATCGTTGAATTGTGCATTAACGTCGAACATATTGGCCATTGCTTCAAATCTGCACATTAAGAAATTAAAAACAATCAATTAAAAACTCATTCAAACATTTCATCAAACACTTGAAGTGCAAATTATACATAAACCCTAAAAATCATAAAAACAACCCTAAAATATTTTACTCTAAAAAAACATAAAAATGCAAAAAATATAACAAAATTATTCAACTTATATCTACTCTTAAAATAAATCATATACTCTTACATGTAAATCTACTTAAAAACGAAAATAAAAAAATAAATATAAAACACCAAAATTAAAAATAACCCTAAAATTCTAAACTATAACATAAACATCATGCAAACATTTTAACTAAATTAATCAACTTACATCTACTCTAAAAATGAATTATAACATGTAAATCTACTCAAAAACTAAAATAAAATAAATCTATTCAAAAACTACCAAAAATAAAATAAAATTATAACAACTTAAATGTAAGTTGATAGCACTATGATTACTTACTTGTGATTTTGTTGAATAAATTTGGTTGGGGTTTTAAGAGAGATTTGAATTTTTTTAGAGATTGAGGGTAATAATGGATGAGAGAGCTTCTGCCAGATTTGTATCAGGAGCGTATCGGCAGTTAACAATTCATGTAAAGGACTAATCTGTCACAAACCTCAAACTTAAAGGACCACATGTGTAATTTAGCCTTAACAATTCATGTAACTGTTGCTTCTGCGAAAATAAGTTTTTCAAGACTAAAATTAATAAAATCTTATCTTAGATCAACGATGTCTCAAAAAAGATTAAATGGTTTGGCTTTAATATCGATTGAAAAAGACATGTTAAAAGAAATCGATTATGATAGTTTAATAAATAATTTTGCGTCTCAAAAAGTTCAAAAAATAAATTTTAAATAAAAAATTATTTTTTATACAAAAAATTAAGTAGATAGGCCTCACTTTAAAATTTGTTTTAGGTCTCATATACGCGTGTGTGTGTGTATGGGAGCCCCATATATATACAAGTTTTGCTAGAAGACATCTTTTATGAAAGTGTATTTTAGCAAGTTATTCTATAAACATTTGTTAAAAAACACAAACTAATTTTTTATGAAGATGTCTTTTTTTTTGACAATATGAAGATGTCTTTTAGTAAGTTATAAATAAAACTACCTGCATAAAAATTAAATGGTATCTTCTAGCAAAATCTTATGAATATATGCATGCATGCATGTGTCTATCACATTTTTGAGAAAAATATAGAAATTAAGAAAGTTGATTGATGTATTCAATTTGTTGTAAATTGCTATTAATGTTTAACAATTTTTTTAAAAAAGGTAAATTAACGCACTTAAATTAGCGTTTAACGATTCTTTAAGAGAGAGATTTAATCATTGTTTTTATACAATATTTATTATATATTGTATAAAAAATATGTAACGTAAACAGGAATATATTAATGTATTTTAAAATTTAAAAAGAGTTTTGTAAAATTAAATAAATAAGAAAGTTTAAAATGATCTTATAATTAGAGCAAGTGTTAGGGGTCAATTACAAAATATTCTTAAACAATTTAAAAGAAATGTTAACATGTGCTTCTGCAAGGTGTCAATTACAAAATATTCTTAAACAACTAAAGAGATAAAGATACATGCTAAAAAAATTTAAAAAATAGTTGCGACTGATTTAACTTCAAAATTAAAAAATTAGCAAGAATGAGATGAGATGAGGTTATTTGTACTGGGAAGGGGAAGATCATCTTTCGGATGTCAATATATATGAGCACTTCCAGAAGGTCTACTACACGAAAGATTATTCTAAACAAAAAAGACTATCCCTAATAAAGTCATCATTGTATAGCCTGTGGGAAAAAGTGGTAAACAATAAATGTAAAAGCCGATCGGAAATGAGCATGACGTCAAAAAAGCAAAAGTTACCTGTAAACAGTGTTGTACTGTTCTATTTTACTGGCGACATTGAAATTGTAATCCAACTCAAAGATATGAAATGATGAGCAGGAATAATATTGTATTGTTTATTATTTGTAAGGCAGATTATAGTGGACAAAATTGAGGTATGCAGTAGCCTTCGTGACCAAACCAAATAATACAAAATTAGATATCTGATATTGATATTTGTACAAAAGGAGAAAAGTGATTGTCATCAGAGTTGTCTAATATTAGTTGTACAATCACTCCTTCAAAATTATGGGCAAAGTGCTTAGTCTTAAAATATCTAAATCTTATCAAGTCTCCAAGCCATTATGAGCAAATACCCTCTCTCAACTTAAACCCGCAAAAACATCACATGTAAACGGGTAATTAATGTAGGGTTAAATATGTTTTTAGTCTCTATAAAATTGAGACTTTTTAAGTTTAGTCCTTACTTAATTTTAATAGTTCTTTTAGTCCCTAATTTTTTTTCTGCACTGCGTATTAGTCCCTACTCAATTCAAATTTGTTTAATTTATGCTTAAACTCTTAAGTTTTTGAACAATTTTTTGCAGACATGTTTAGTACATTACTAAAAGTTCATCCGCAAAAAAATTATCGCAAAATTTGATTTCTACATTCAGATTTTGTTACTTTTTATCTTTAACTTTTGTCGTTTTAAAAAATTTATATTTAATTTGTTTCATGTTAGAAAATTCTAAATTTTAGTAAATGAACCTTTCATAGCGTTCTAAACTTGTCTCAAAAAAATCGTTCAAAAATTTAAAAGTTTAAGGATATTTAAACAAACTTTGTTTTAGGAGGGATTAAAATTATAGGTAATTTTTTTTTGTCGGGACTAAAAAAACTATTAAAATTAAGTAAGGATTAAAATTAAAAGTTTCCAATTTTATAGGGACCAAAAACATATTTAATCCATTAATGTATCTACTTAACTCTATGTCATTAATGTTATAATTCAAAGGATAAAAATGTTGAAATTGTTAGACCGAATGTTGTGATTGATGTTCAAACTCCGACTCTTCCCCTTATGTGTTTGAGTTTTCAATGTTATTGTCATTTCATCTATCTACAAAAGAAATTATATATCTTCAATGCATGCACATAACTCTATGTCATTAACACAAAGACATTTACATTAAATTGTTGCGCACGACTCAAGATTGTCAACTATGGGAAAAATTACACTATCAATGCATGTCATCTCCATTTTCCCATATCTTGCATTCGATGCTAAACCTAATACCAACTACAAATGTGCCAACGTAAGTTGATCTAGTAGGTCACGAGTTGATTCATATTCCACAAGGAATGTGGTTAACTTCCACAATCAGAGTTTAAACCTTGTTGGGGGTAATCTAAACTGAAGTTTCCTTGTTGGTGTTTCCTAAACTTAAGGTTTGTCCTAATTTTTGTGAGTTCCGAAACCCCACCTCACCTAAACTTTTATTTACCAGAAAAATCCAATGAAATTAAAGTACTCACATGACTCCAAGTCTTTAACGTAACCCACACGACTCCATGTCATTAATACCAAGACATCTGCATTAAATTACGGTGTATGACTGAAAATTAACAATCATACAAAAATTACACAATACCAATCAAGGGTGGATCTACAGTGTCACCAGGGTGTGCACCTGTAGACTCTCGGATCTTTAAATCTGCACAAATAATACACTTCTAAATTATTTAGTTTTTAAAAGTTGTTATTTTTACGATGAATCTATCTGGGTTGTTGATTTTTTGCTGGATTTCTTCTCTTCTGAAAATGTTTTACAAATTTGAGTTTTTTCAGTTTTATTTTTCATCCTATTAAACCGTCGAAATCCAACCATACAACCCGCCAAAATCGAAATCACAGCTAACCAAATTTGAAATGGACAAGTCGAGATTTGTAGTGTTACCTGTAGTTCACGGCGGATTCGGGTTTTGAGTCCGGACCTGCCCAAACCTGTCTGTTGTCCACCCCTAGTTGAAAGTGATGGATTTTGTTAGAATTCTTGATTTTAGTGATGAAGATTAACAATTTTTCATACGATTTAATGGAATGGATTTATTTGATTGACAAAAATATAGTTACGGGACCAAAATGTAATAATAATTAATTAATGAACCAACATGAAAACATTAACTAGGTTAAGATACCAAATATGTAATTTACACATGTGTGAGCTTTAGCCTATCTTACTTGATGTTAAAGTAGCTCTAGACAAGGGCGGCCAAATAATCTTTGTTGTGTTTGTTTCTCATATGGTTGTGGGTCTACGAACAACTTGACTAACAATTTTTTTTTTGAAAGAACAACTTGACTATCAATTGGTGTCCTTTACATGACACCTTGATTAACAATTGGTGTCCTTTATATGATAGCTTGACAAAGTCTGGTTTGTCTTTAGATGATCAATATCATATTTTTTTAGAGTAGTGTTATTTGAACAACTAAATGAGACAACTTATGTGATAACTTCTTTTTTTCTCTCTTTTCATTGGTCAAAAACAATGATGAGAGAAAAAGGAAGAGAAAGAATAAGAGTATAATGTGAGTATGAGAGAGAAAATTGTCAAAAAGTTGTTAAAAAGTGATTTTACAAATATCATTTCTCTATTTTTTATTATGTTTTAATTTTTGTTGTTGTTGTTGACACTTCAACCATAACTTTTCCCCGTGGTTTCTAGTTTGTTTGAGGTTCTTTAGTCCCTTTATATTGAACAAATATAAAATAATACGAGGTGTTCAAATATAATAAGTTAATTTAAAAAGTGAAACACAAAAAGAAACGAATGAAGGAAATGGATTCCAGTAATCTCAGATATATTCATTTTTTTCTTCAGAAATATGGTATACATTATTTTTGTTTGTGTTTACTCTTTAATTTTTAAAGAAATGAGCTCTAGTAATTTGGAGTTGAGCAGTAAGCAAAGTGTAGTCAAAAATTGTTTTTATCACCAATTGAATTTAGATTTTCTCGAACAATTCATCTTACAAAAAACTTTTTGTTTGACAGAATCTTATGAAAAACTTATTAACTACTTAAATCTAATTTGTTGGTCATGAAATATAAACATTGGTGAGTTAAATAAATGATCTTTATAAATATTTAGAATTTCTTTATTTTAGAGATTAAAAATATATTTTTAGAATCATTTACTTAATCAACTATATAATCATTTACAATCCTTAAAAAAAAAATATTTACTAATGAGAACAACAACATTTAAATGCCCCCTCAAAAAAAATAAAAATTAAATGTATAATAAATGTTAAATCAACGGCCAAGAAGGCTCTATCTAGTGAACTTCCTGAGCAAGTAGTTTTGGTTTGGCCTTTTGAGAGTTTGAAGTGTGTTTTGTGTTAACCCCACACAATCATTGCTCTTCACTTTCATTGCGATTTTGTCTCAAACCACACTCAACAGATCTCTTCTTTCGCTTTTCACAATCTTCATTTATTGCAACTGTAAGAAACAACTCAACCATATTTCTCTTCTTATCTTTTGTTTCTTTTATTTTGTTCCTGATAATCACAAGATTTTAAATCAACAACTATGTTCTTTTTTCTAACCACATTGTTTCATCTTCTTTTCTTTTACTTCTTCAAAATCTTTATATGTTTTTTTAATTTTTTTAATGGTTAATGTTTATTTTATTATTAGTTCTTGTTTTGTCACTACAAGGGGTTTGTTTCAATCAATTTTCATGCTTTGTGATGGATTCTGTTTTCTTGGTGTTTATTGTTTGAGTTTGATTTTGAAAAAGTTTCATTTTTTATGGGTAAAAGTTATGTTTCATATGTTGCCAATGTATATATGTTACTCCAGTGATGGATGCTGTTTTGTTTTCATTTAACTTTGATCATGTATTGATCTTGAAATTTCCTAAAGAAACCTTCTTGTTTGTTTTGTTTTTAACAGGTTTGAATGGCTTTTAAGGGTTCTGATAACTCCAATGTGAGCAATCCAGTTTTTTATGACGATGCTGATTATGATGATGATGTCCCTTTGTCAACAAGGTTATCCCGGATGTCGGATTCGAGAACATGCAGTAGCAACCGCGACCGCAATGTTCCTGTTAAGAAGAGGGGTAGTACTGCTACAATAGCAGTCAAGAGGGGATTCGATAGCAACAGTTCATTGAAAACTTCTGTTAAGAAATTAAAGGTGTTACCATATGATAATCTCAGTAAAGATAAAGACAGTACTCCTTTGTCAAGGAGAGTTGAAATTCCGGACAAATCGTCTGATAAATCATTTTCTTCGTTGAAGAAAGAACTTGAATTGGTAGAAAAATCATTTGAGGAATGTAAAAAGAAGAAACAACAAGAAGAGGAGAGATTGATTTCCATAAAGAGAGATTATGAGGAGTGCTCCAAAGAGCTCGGAAAGATGAAAATGGAAATTAGTAGTGCTAGCGAGTCTCACAAGAATTTGCAGGGAAAAATTGATGAATGTATCAAGGATTTTGATGCAAAGAAAGCACAGCTTCGTTTGATGGACGACTTGATTGGAGAGCGCAAGCAAGAACTCAGAACAAAAGAAACAGAACTTCGTCAAGTCAAGGATAACGTTGATAAGGAAAGGAAACTCAACACTCTTTCCCGAAAAATTGCTGAATGCACTGTGGAACTTAAGACGAAAGAGAAAGAGCGTGATGCGATGAAAAAACTAATTGACGAACAAGCAGAAAGATTAGAGTCAGAAAGGAAGAAGTTACTGAAGGTAATGCAATTACGTAGGAATGATCCACGTTCTCAAATGATGGACTTTGAGTCAACTAAGAAGCAATTTGAAGAGAAGGTTAAGATGCTTGAGTTAAAAGAGAAAAGATGCAAAGAAAGAGCGGTGGCGCTTGAGTCAAAGGAGAAGCACTTTGAAGGCTGTGTAAATGAGATAAAGTTAAAAGAGAATCAGCTCATAGGCGAAAGGAAGGAGTTTACATTGAAGTTGGAGAAATTTTATTACCAAACGAGGGAGCTTGAATCTGAAAAGAAGCATTTCGATAGCCAGGTGAAGGAGATAGAATCAAGAGAGAGGCAATTTGAAGGACGGTCGAAGCAGCTAGAGTTAAAAGAGGAGCAACTGAAAGTCCGAATGAAGGAGTTTCATTCAAAAGAGGAGCACTTCAAAGGCCAAGTGAAGGACTTTCAGTCAAAAGAAAACCAACTTGATGTCCGGGTGAAGGAGCTCGAATCAGAAAAGAAGCAATTTGAAGGACAATTGAAGGAGTTCCAGTTAAAAGAAAAGTTACTTGAGGACCAAATGAGGGAGATTCAATCAATAAAGGAGGAATACGAAGACCGAGGGAAGGAAATTAAGTCCAGAGAGGAGAAATTCAAAGCTCGAATGCAGAATCTCAAGCGTTTTGTAAGCCAAATGGAGGATTTTTATTCAGAAGAACAACAATTTGAAGGACAGGGGAAGGAGACTGAATCGGAAGACAAGAAGTTCAAAGTACACACGAAGGAGCTCAAGCCAAAAGAGAAGCAGTTTGAGGGATGCATGAAGGGTCTTGAGTCAAAGCCAAGTGAATTTGATGGACAACTGAAGCGGCCTGAGTTTAGAGAGAAACAATATGATGCTTTAATAGAACCATTTGATGAAGAAACAGAATTCGGTAAATGTTTTTTTTTCATTAAATTTTAGAACAATTTCATTTAAACCGTGTCTTTCGAATGTTGTTGATATCTTTAATTACCTGATCTGCCTAGTTTATTAAAAACATGTTTAATCATGTTAATCTTGTATGTCATAGTCAACTTGAAAGTCTTCACTAGTTTTCATATCAGACACCGTCATTGCTAATTTGGAATATATTTTTTGCTTTAAACACTGTTTTTTTTCTTCTCATTTTAGCCATGGCCTAGTTGTTTATTTTTAATATTATGATGATTGATGGATCAATATAAAGATCAATATATTGGTGCAGTTTTAATTCTTCAAGTTTATTGCAAATAGCGTTAAGCTTATGAGTTACAGTACAGGTTCAAATTTTACTATCCTTACAAACTATGTGGGAGAGGTTTTTCACTATTTCATGTTATATAATATTATATAAAGTATATTGTCACCTTGATTTACCAATCCTTCAAATAAATATTGAGGAAGCTTAAATACGTGCTAGCTAATTATGCAGTTACATCGTACACAGGTAATCAATTAAGTCCTGCTATTGATGAAAGAAGTTTGATGTTGCTCCCATGTGAGCAAACAGAGGAACTTGAGTTGTCTGACGATGACATTCTAGGTAATCTGCAAGGCTTTTCAGATCCATCAAAAGTTGTTTTGGAAATAATACAGAACCCTATTATTAAAAAGTGTAAGATGGGAGATGATGCTGTTATTATTGAGGATAGCCACATTCATCTGCTCAATGAACTGAGGAGAATCTCACCGGATATTAGACCTCATGTAAAAGAAGAAGCAATGAAGTTAGCACTTGATTTGAAAGCTAACATAAGTCAAAACACTGAAAATTCAGCGGCTGTTCTTGGTTTTCTACTTCTTCTGTCAATTTATGGACTGGTTCCTTCTTTCGACGAAGAAGAGGTTTTGAAGCTTTTTGGACTTGTTTCTCAGCACAACTTAGCTGTAGAGCTGTTTGGGGCCATGGGTTTTGCAGATAAAATATCAGGCAAGATATCTTAAAATTATCTCTTAACTTTTGAACTATTCATTCTCATCTGCTATGTTTTTTGTTAACTGGAACTTATTTATAACTGTTCTGGTCAGTTTTGATAATTTGAAATTTTCTTGTACCTTGCAGATTTTGTTGATAATCTGAGAAAGAGAGAACAATATGTTGAAGCTGTTACATTCAGCTGTGCATTTAACTTGAGCAACAATAATCAATTAGTTGATCTCTTGCGAGAACACGTGCAGAATGCAAAACTGATTTCTGAGAGTACTTGCATGAAAACCAACTCCATGGAAATTAAGGTTCTTTTTTTCTTATTCAATTTTTATTTTATGAAACATTCCATCTTCACACCCTTTTATAATAGTTATATATACTTTGAACTTGAACACAGGAAAAAGCCATAGATCAAGAAATTGCTAGTCTCGAAGCTGTAGTACAGTGTATTGGAGATAACAACTTAGAATCGGAGGATCTACTTAACAACATTGATGATCGTATTATTGAGCTGAAGAGACAGAACAGCAGATAGTCTTTTACTGTTTTTACTGGAATCAGTGAGTGGTAGACAAAACTTGCTAACACATTCTGTTGTAAATGAATTAACAGTGTTCATGTAATTAGCTTCAAACTCTTGGTAATTCTTGTAAATTAATCTGTTATCTAGTTTATGAAACATTCCGTCTTCATGCACTTGCATGTTAGTTATAAATAAGATGATTGTGAACATAGGACATAACAAGTCTATTTTCTGTCGAGAGACAATAAAATGTGAGTTTGAGAGTTGGTCTGCATTTTAGATGACAATGCAATATCTGTGGATCTACTTAACTAGAAAGATTAGAAGCAGGTCATTATCTAACTGTTCAATGTGCAAATGAATTAACATGATACTATGCCTTTTTAGTTGATTCTTTTCCCTAATCATGCATATAAATATAGGGTCATGTTAATTTGTGCTCTTAGCGCACATGTTAAGCATTAATGTCATTCTATTAATAGTAACAATTTATTGAAAAAAATTTAATATTAGACATTTTAAGCAATAAATTAACACAATTTAATATTATAAACTAAATTATCCTCTCTTTTATACAGAAAAAGTTAACAGGTTATTCATTAATAAAAAAATTAATATCCAAAATATTCTTGGACACGTAGTCTTTTAGAAATACATACATATTATAGTATCAATTCCAACATTATCAAATTTTATGACTGAAATAAAATAACAAAGGATAAAAATATAAATGTTTTAATAAAAGTGAGTTAAAAATAAAAATTGATGGTTAAAAGTAAAACGAAACTAAAATGCTATATGTTTTGTTATAGATTTATATAAAAGTGAGTTAAAGAAAAAATGAGTGTAAGAATCAAAAACTCCAATATCTAGCTTCAATTGAAAATTAATTCTATCAAAAGCAACAAAACATTTCAAAATTAATTCTTAATTTCTAGAATCAATTTTGAATCTTTCAAAAATGGAACCAAACATCCATGGTTTGGACAACATATCTTTTATCACTCCTAACATTTCCTACTGTCCCAAATTTATAAAACTCTGACATATTTTATACCTATATATTAGTAAAATATTAGTAACTATTATTAAATTACCCTTAATTTACATATATATTCAATTTAACTTTTCATCTTATAAATTTTTTTGATAGTATTATGGATTCAAATTCAATTTTTCAGTATACAACTTTTCCTCGTATTCCCTCAACAACTTAACAAGCAAGTTATTTGCCATTTAGAAGTCTGTTTTGTAGGGCCCCACTTCAACATACGAACCAAGCTCATGCCTAACCAAAAACAACAACACAAGATGCTCTTCGTGTGTCTGTCTCATTCATTTCACTCCAAATTTCATTTTTTTTTTCCTCTCTTCTTCTAGGGTTTACTCAATCTTTCGCCACTCGAAGCTTCACAAATTCAACTAATTGGTAAAATCATTCACTTCTTTTTCTTCATTCTTTTTTATTTTTCATGTCTTTTAGTATATTTTTCTTCAATGTTAGATTAGAGCTACTAAACGTGTGTTTATATATTGAATCTTGAAAAGTCTACATTTTTTTTACATGGTCATTGTTTTATGATTAAAACTTGAAATGTCTATTTTGAGTATTTTCATGGGTATTATTTGATTAATGTCCCAGAAAATTGTCAAAGCTAAAGGTTGAAGCTTTTATCTTTTCTTCCCAGGATTTTCAGGTGTTTGTGTAATAGCTGAGAGTTTAAAGTTTTCTTTAGTTGAATCATGGATGTTGTTGAGGCTTCTGATAACCCAAATTTATGTGTTGGTGATGATGAAGGACACTTAAATTTTAAATGGCACACATCATTTGATAAAAAAACATCGCATTCAGATTCTGGTCAAGACTACGAATCTGAAGATGATGATGATGTTCCTTTGTCGGCAAGGTTTCCTAAGAAGAGGGATACTATCACACTGCCTGTTAAGAGGGTATCTGATAACAACAGTTCCTTGTGCGGTTTGATGAAGAAATCGAAGGTGTCCCCACCACCATATGATGATAATGACGATAACGACGACAACGACAATGATGACGATGACGATGTTCCTATTTCCTCGAGAATGAAAGTGCATGCCATGTCAATTGATAAATCATTTTCCTCACTCAAAAAACAACTTGCATTTGTAGAAAAATCATTTGAGGAATGTGAAGGGAAGAGAGAAGTAAAAGAGAAGAGATTGCAGTCCATAAAGAGAGAAATTGAGAAATGCTGCAAAGAGCTGGAAAATAAGAAAAAGGAAATTAGAGATGTTGGAAGAATTGAGGAAGCATACAAGAAAATGCAGGGGAAAATTGAAGAATGTGTCAAGGATTTCGTAGCAAAGGAAGCACAGTTCTCTTTGATGGAAAACTTGATTGGAGAGCGCAAGCAAGAACTCAACACAAAAAAGCTGGAACTTCGTAAAGTCATGGATAACATTTCAAAACAGAAGGAATTGGAAGGCCAATTGGCTGAGCTGGTGAATGATTTGGTATCCAAACAGGAGCAATTTGAAAGCCGAATGAAGGACCATGAGTCTAAAGAGAAGCAACTTGATGGCCGGGATAAGGGGTCTGAATCAAAAGAGGATGAATTTCAAGTCCGAGTGGAGAAGCTGGAATCAGAAAAGAAGCATTTTGAGAGCCGACTGAAGGAGCTCGAATCAAAAGAAAAGAAATTTGATGGACAAATGAAGGAGTTCCGGTCAAAAGAGGAGGAATTTAACGGTAAAATGAAGGAGTTTAAATCAAAGGAGGAGCAATTCAAAGGTCAGGTTACGGACTTCAAATCAAACGAGAAGAAATTTGAAGAACAATGGAAAGAACTCAAGTCAAAAGAGAACAAGTTCAAAGTACTAGTGAAAGAGCTCAAATTAAAAGACAAGCGATTAGGAGCACAAGTCAAGGATCCTGAGTCAAAGCTAAACAAGTTAGATGAACAACTGAAGGAGCCTGAGTTGACAAAGAAACAATATGCATTAATAGAAGAATATTTTGATGAGGAAAATGAATCTGGTAAATGTTCTTATTCATCTAATTTATTGAAAGAGTTTCATTTCAACTGTTTCTTTTAATGATGTTGATATTTTTAATAATCTGATCTACATATATGAGGGGGCTTAAATATGTGTTGTCTATATATGCAGATACATGTTACATGGATGATGAATTTAGTCCTGCCATTGATGGAACAAGTTTGCAGTTTCTCCCAATTGAGCAGACTGATGAACCTGAGTCCCCTGGTGACGACGTTCAAGTCAATCTGCAAGGATTGTCAGATCCAGCAAAAGTTGTTTTAGATATAATTCTGAACCCCATTATTCAAAAGTATAAGAAGGGAGACAATGATGTGATTATGGAAGAGAACCACATCTTTCTTTTAGAACAACTGATGAAAATCTCACCACATATTAAAACTTGTGTAAAAGAAGAAGCGTTAAAGCTCGCTCTTGATTTGAAAGCTAATATGGAAGAAAATACTGAAAATTATTTGGTTCTCGGTTTTCTACTGCTTTTGTCAATTTATCAATTGGTTACTTATTTCAATGAAGATGAAGTGTTGGAGCTTTTTGCATTTGTTGCTCAGCACAAGATAGCTGTTGAGTTGTTTGAGACCCTGGGTTTTGCAAATAAAGTTTCTGGTAAGTTAGTTTTATATCCTATTTGAGAATGTTGTATCTTAATGTTTCAAATATCGTATGCAAATGTTTCTCAATTGTTTTCTTAATTTGGTGTCTGGTTCTTTGAATTAACTTCGAATCATTAGATGTGTCTCATTGATCTTGGAATGTCCTTGTAGAGTTGGATTATCGATTATGAACTCTTACGTGGTACATTGAATTGAACAAGTGGAGCTAAAATGGAAAATATAGCTAATGTATCTCAAGTCTTTCTGTGAATCTCTTTTTGAATTTATTGTGGTGTAATGGTGTTATAAGCTTCTAGTTCATGTTTCTGTCATTTTCTCATGTGGTGAGATTTTTTTTTTTAATTTCAAGTGATATTTTGTTTATTATTTTCCTGCCATTCTTATCAACAGTCAGGATGAGATGGTTAACTAATAGCTATTCATGATGAAAACCTTAAGTTCCTTGCTTGTATCTGAGATAGTAAAGGAAATAGGTGAAATGAACCTTTTTAAGAAATAGGACCACTCTTGTTTTATTTTGCTCAGGTCAAATACTTTTAGATGATAAGTAAAAACTACGCAGGATAGATACAAAGATGCTATGATTAAGATATTACCCGTTGGTACAAAATAGACTTGAAATCTTCTTCATTTTGTGTAATTGGCTTCATTTTGTTTCAGTTCTGTCATTTGTTACGAGAAAATTAACATCTTTGTGTTAATGATTGTAAAATGAAATAAACTTGAAATTTATCTCTCTTTTTAAGTATCTCTTCCATTTTCTAAATGGTTTAACGAATTTTGAATATTCAGTCTAATCTGGTTAGTTTTTTTTGTTAACTAGAACTTATTTAATGTTTGTTTTAGTAAGTGTTGAGTTTTGATGAAATGAATTTTTTTTGCACCTCAGATTTTGTTGAGAATCTTATCAGGAGGAACCAATTTGATTCAGCTGTGCATATCACTTGGTTGAGAAGAATAAATAAAGATTTGTGCTAGAAAAACCTGATGCAAAGAAATGTGGTAATGGAAACCGTCATTGGTTCAATCAAAGTTTTTGCGGCTCTGCGATTAGCAATGGAACCGTCATTGCGAAAAATATTTACACAAGATCATTCTCCCAATTCAAACACTATAGTAAAGGTTTCATCATCTTTGTCTCTGTCTTCATGTTCAATCGCAAAGGCAAAGAGCTTTGAGCCCTTGTTCGAATTTGATTCTTAATGGTGGTTCTGTCACCGCTCGATCATTCCATGAACTTATTTATTTATAATCTTCCATTGATCACTACAGAGCTTCCTTTGTTTTGATAAAGGTTTATAGTTTCATTTTCTCTAGTTCATCATTTTTACTTTTATTGTTTAATATAACTTTGATATGGTACTAGTTTTGTTGTCATCTTAACTGCATAGCTCTTCAATGTAACATCATTCCTTTTATGAAACTTTTTTTTTTTGACAAGATGATTTTTTTTTTTGTTGAATACCATTTAATCATTTATGAAACTTTTTAATCTCACTATGTAGGGAATACATGGTATTTTTTTTAAGATACAATATTTTAACTTGAAATATACTATATTTTTGGGGGAAACAAATACTATACTTTGGTGTAACATTTAGTTTGACTACCTTTGATTTGGCTTACAGTTAACTCGATTGTATGTTATTTTCAGCTAATAACTTTTTCGAGTTGAAACCCCAACTAGTGTTTTTGGTTGAGGTTAATGTAAATTCTTTTTTGAGTGTTCTTTGATACCTTAGGCCAAACACCATCCCCTCATTATAAACAATTCTCTATATTTATTCCATATAATAAGAAATTAATTTTCATACATCGATCAACAATGTAATTTTTTGTTCTTCACATACATCCAATCAAAACCCACACAAAGTAGATACTTATAAAAGTATTTTTAAGAAATAACTTAAAAAGATGGCATTGTAATGTTATTTAATTTTAGTGTAAGCGTAAAAGAAATTTACATTACTGTCAAATTTTATTGGAATATTTTTATTCTTCTAATTTCATTCATCTTCATACCTTAACAATCATATTGAAAATTGAAAATTGTTGTTGACACATTTGATAGGGCTGAAAAACACATGTAAAAGACAAAAAGCTTCATCGGCAGTTAACTGCCGAGGAATGAAGAAACCGGTTGCAGTTATCTCCCAAGGAAAACCTCGACAGTTAACTACCGATTCTGCTACAAGTCAGGCAGAAACTCTCTCATCCATTACTACTCTCATTTTACCAAAATTTTTCAAATTTCTCTCAAAATCTCTCTTAAAAACCCAATCAAATTCTACCAAATTTATTCAACAAAATCACAAGTAAGTCATCATAAAGCTATTAACTTACATTTTAGTTGTTATAAATGTTTTTTTTTAAGTTTTTAGTAGATTTAAATTAGTTTAGTTTTTGAGTAGATTTAAATGTTATAATTCATTTTTAGAGTATATGTTAGTTGATTAATGTAGTTAAAATGTTTGCATGATGTTTATGTTATAATTTTAGGGTTATTCTTTATTTTGGTGTTTTACATTTATTTTTTTTATTTTAGTTTTTAAGTAGATTTACATGTAAGAAGAGTATATGATTTATTTTAAGAGTAGATATAAGTTGAATAATTTTGTTATATTTTACATTATTTTTATGTTTTTTTAGGTAAAACATTTTAGGGTTATTTTTATTATTTTTATGTTAAAATTTTTAGGTAAAACATTTTAGGGTTATTTATATTATTTTTATGTTTTTTTTAGGTAAAACATTTTAGGGTTATTTATTTATTTTTAGGATTTATGTATAATTTACACTCTAAGTGTTTGATGAAATGTTTGAATGAGTTTTTCATTGATTCGTTTTCAATTTCTTATTGTGTAGATTTGAAACAATGGCCGGGTGGAATACGTGCCATGTCAACGGCGGAGAACCCCAGAGGTTGAAGGTTCGGTGCCTTGGTGTAATGTTAAGAGGTCTCAAGGATCAGCTGAATGAATTCAACCAAGGAGTCAACCCCAGAGACACGAGGAGGGTGGAATACGTTCGGTATAAACGTCCAACGCTCAACGAGGGAAGAGTATCATTCACTTGGGTGGAATTAACAAACGACGAAAACGTGAAGAGCATGTTTTGGGAGCACAACATGTTCCAGTGGATAGATATGCAGGTAACATTGCTGAGGTCAACTGAAGATATTATCAAGTGTCTGATTCCGCCATAAGATCGTGATTAGGTAGGGAATGCACCTTCCAACTACAACAATTATCTTCCTTTTAATGGGGTAATTCAAACTTGTTAAACGACAGCACTCAACATTCGACTGACATTTCTATTGTTCCTTTCAAAAGATTAAATTCTTGTTAGTTTGGTTTAGATGAAGGTATTGAAGTGTCAGGGACTGGACCTCATTCTTTTGACACTTGAATACCGTCATTTAAACCAAGACTAACAAGAATTTAATCTTTTGAATAGAACAGTAGAAATGTCGGACGAATGCTGGAGTGCTGCTGCTTAGCAAGTTTGAATTTACCCCATTCAATGGTAAGATAATTGTTGTAGTTGGAAGGAATATTTTCGAATGTAATGTAATGTAATGAATTTACCACTTTTTGAATTTATTTATTCATTCCGCAACTTTTAATCGAATTCATGTTGGACTTAATTAGTGTTTATTCGAATACGCAATTTTTAATCGAAATTATTCAATACGCGATTTTAATTATTCAATACACGATTTTTAATCGAAATTATTCAAACCCGATTTTATTTAAAGTACGATAATGTCAAGCAAAATGCGCGCGACACAAAAAGAAAACATAAAAAAAAATCCAAAACAATTAGGCATTAGAAGCCATTACATTCATTCTTCTTCGTCACATAGGTCAATCGGGTTGCCCGCTACGGTCCTTGGGGCTCCTTCTTTTGGTTGAGGACCAAAATAGCATGTCCTCTCGCTCCTCCTCAACCTCGACTGATTGTACACCGGCAACTTCGAACCCTTCTTTTTTTCGGAACCATCACAGACAATTCCGTGTCATGTCATAGGCGATTTATCTTTCTTCTTGTTATCACCCTAAACGTTACTCTGGTTCTGATTTTGAGACATATCTACATAAAAAAAATGGCGATCAAAACCTAAACTAAACAACAATGCCATAAAATCATAAAATCAAAACCTAAACATAAACCTAAACTATCATTAAAACCTAAACCTAAACAATTCTACGACAATTCATCAAAACCTAAACCTAACAATTCTACAATAAATTGTCAAAACAATAAAACCTAAACATAAATCTAACGTATCATAAAATCATAAAATCAATAAAACTTATATAATCAAAATTTAACCGAAAAAAACAACACAATTTTCAAAAAACTTACTTGTTTTTTGATTGAAATTGGCTTGGAATGACTTGAAATGACTGAAAACCGCACCTAGGAGAACCAAAAACGTAACAATGGAGTTCTGGAAACTCCTGTACCTGATCTGTTATTATAACAGAACTTCGACAGTTAACTACTAAGGGGCATTTGAGTAATTTACTCGTGTTTTTCAGCTCTATCAAATGTGTCAACAACAATTTTCTTGAAAATTTCACAAATATCACAATTTCTGATAACAAATAACACAATTTCTAATATAATATAATATAAGTTAAAGTTTCACAAATAACAAATATTTATTAAAATAATTTAATTTTTAACTTTTTGAAATATAAATTGACACAATTTCTAATATGTAAATATATTTTTGATATATTAACACGTGTCTGGACTTTTTCCTTAGTTATATTCGTAATTTAACCAAGCGCTTGAAATAATGACATGACCCGATGGCATGCAGCGAGATACTAGCTGCTACCTAGGATCATCATCTTCCTCATTTAAGTGTAAAAAACAAAAGATGTTCTGTACATTGCCTCAAGGTAAAAGTGCATTGGGAAAGGATGTAGCTGCGTCTATATTAATTAGACTCATACTGATTAATTTTGTGGTTTTGTGAGATTTAGTTGGGGTAATTATGGAATTGTGGTGGTAATTAACATTGTTAATAAATAAGTAAATATAAATAATAAATAATAATAGTAGCAGTAGATATCTTTATAAAGGTAGAAGCGAAGCAGATAGAAGAAAACACAGAAAGAATTGAAAAAAGAAAGAAAAAAACAACCACTGTCTTCTCGTCTGCTTCTACCCTCTTTCTCTTGCACTTCCTCGCCGCTGTATTTCATCGTCGTGTGTTGCCCTCTCTCTTCACGACGACGCCTTCAACAACTTGGATCTCTGTGTCTCACCGTTTTCGCCGTGGATCACAGATTGAACTAATTGGTATAAATCTTCACCTTTTTTTATGCCTTTTCTATATTTTTCTCCAACATTTTTGTTTTCATGCTTTTTCTCAACAAAATCAATGCCATGCAATGTTAGCGCTACTAAATGTGTTTTTTTTATGTTCAAACTTGATAAAGTTTACATTTTTTTTCACATGGTCACTGTTTTATGATTAAAACTTCAAATGTCTAATTTTAATATTTTCATGGGTATTATTTGATTAATGTCCTAGAAATTTTCTAAAGCTAAATGTTGAAGCTTATATCTTTTGTTCCCAGGATTTTGAGGTGTTCGAGTAATAGCTGAGAGTTTACAGTTTCTATAGTTGAATCATGGATGTTGTCGAGGCTTCTGATAAGCCGATTTTTTGTGTTGGTGATCATGATGAAGATCACTTAAATTTTAAATGGCTCACATCATTCGATAAAAATACATCACAATCAGCTTCCCGTGAAGATGATGATGATGCTTTATCAGCAAGGTTTCATAAGAAGAGGGATACAACTACACTGCCAGTTAAGAGGGTATTCGATGACAACAATTCCTTGTGTGGTTCGATGAAGAAATCAAAGGTGTCTCCAACACTATATGATGATTATGATGATGATGATGATGGTGATGATGATGATGATGATGATGATGATGATGATGATGATGATGACGACGACATGTCAACTGATAAATCATTTTCCAAACTCAAAGAAAAACTTGTGTTGGTAGAAAAATCATTTGAGGATATCAGAAGCAAGACACAAGTAGAAGAGAGGAGATTGCAGTCCATAAAGAGAGATATTGAGGAGTGCTGCAGAGAACTTGAAAATAAGCAAACAGAAATTAGTTATGCTGGAAGAATTAACGAAGAAGCTCACAAGAAAATGCAGGGAAAAATTGAAGAATGGGTCAAGGATTTTGTAGCAAAGGAAGGACAGCTCTATTTGGTGGAGGAATTGATTCGAGAGCGCAAGCAAGAACTCAAGACAAAAGAGTTGGAACTTCGTCAAGTCACGGATAACATTTCAAAACAAAAGGAATCGGAAAGCCAAGTGAAGGAGCCGGTGAATGATTTGGTATCAAAACAGAAGCATTTCGAAAGCCATATTAAGGAGCTTGAATCAAAAGAGAAGCAACTTGAAGGCCGATTGAAGGAGCATGAATCCGAAGAAAAAGAATTTGAAGACCGAGTGAATGAGCTGGAATCTAAAGAGAGGCATTTCAAAAACTGGGTGGAGGAGTTCAATACAAAATTGATGCCATTGAAAGGACAATTTAAGGAACTTGCTTCTAAAGAGAAGCAACTCAATGGCCAGGTGAAGGAGCTGGAATCTAAAAAGAAGCAGTTTGAAAACCGAATCAAGGAGCTTGAGTCAAAAGAGAAGCAGCATGAAGGTCGGGTGAAGGAGCATGCATCAAAAGAGAGAGAATTTGAAGGCCAGGTGAAGGAGCATGCATCAAAAGAGAGAGAATTTGAAGGCCAGATGAAGGAGCTGAAATCTAAAAAGAAGCTGTTTGAAATCCAAGTCAAGGAGTTAGAGTCAAAAGAAAACCAACTTGTAGACCAAATGAAGGAGTTTAAATCAAAAGAGAGGGAATTTGAAGGCCAAATGAAGGAACTGGCATCAAAACAGAAGCATTTCAGAAGGAGAATGAAGGAGCTTGAGTCAAAAGAGAAGCAACATGAAGGTCAAGTGAAGGAGCCTGAATTAAAAGAGAGAGAATTTAAAAGCCAAGTGAGGGAGCTGGAATCTAAAAAGAATCAATTTGAAAGACAAGTAGAGGAGTCGGAGTCAAAATATAACTGTTTAGGCCAAGTGAAGGAGTTTGAACCAAAAGAGAGGGAATTTGAAGGCGAAGCGAAGGAACTGGTATTGATGGTATTGAAACAGAAGCATTTAGAAAGCCAAGTGAAAGAGCTTGAGTTGAAAGCGAAGCAAGATGAAGTCCGATTGAAGGAGCATGAATTGAACGAGAGAGAACTTAAAGGTCAAGTGAATGATTTGGTATCAAAACAGGATCATTTCGAAAGCCGAATGAAGGAGCTTAAGTCAAAAGAGAAGCAACATGAAGGCCGAGTGAAGGAGCTGGAATCAGAAAAGAAGCATTTCGAGAGCCAACTGAAGGAGCTTGAATCAAAAGAAAATCAATTCAAAGAACAAATGAAAGAGTTCCAATCAAAAGAGGAGGAACTCAAAGGTCAAGTGAAGGAGCTTGAATCGAAAGAAAATCAATTCAAAGAACAAATGAAAGAGTTCCAGTCAAAAGAGGAGGAACTCAAAGGTCAAGTGAAGGAGTTTGAATCAAAAGAAAATAAATTCAAAGAACAAATGAAGGAGTTCCAATCAAAAGAGGGGGAATTCAAAGGTCAAATGAAGGAGTTTGAATCAAAGGAGGAGGAGTTCAATGCTCAAGTTAAGGAACTCAAATCAAAAGAGAAGCAATTTGAAGAACGATGGAAAGAACTCGAGACAAATGAGAATAAGTTCAAGCTACTGGTCAAAGAGCTCAAGTTAAACGAGAATCAGTTTGAAGGACAAGTTATGGATCCCGAGTCAAAGCTGGAAAAATTTGATGGACACCGGAAGGAGTCTGAGTTGAGAGAAAAACAATATGAACCGTTAATAAAAGATTTTGATGAGGAAAACAAATCGGGTAAATGTTCTTATTGATCTAGTTTAATGATGTTGTTATTTTTAACAATCTGATCTACATTTTCTTAAATAATAATGATGTTAAAGTAGTATATATTGCTCTTAGTCTTGTCAAAAAAAAATGTAGTGTATCTTACTCAAGTTGAAAAGCTTGTCCAGTTTTTATATCACACACTCTCGGTCAAACTAAGTTGGATTATATTTTTCAACCTTGATATTTAATGAATCTAAAATGCAAAAACCCCATAGTTTAGTTTTAATTATAAAATTATAGTTCTGCTAGTGATAGATATATATATTTAGTTTTTCAGGTAGATTGCAAATAGTGTAAACCAAGTAAGTTAAAATGTAGGTTCAATATTCTGACAACCATTGAGGGGCACTTAATAGTCCTATTAGTGCAACTATTTATAGTTTTGTTTAGGGTTATTTGTGCATTTGGTCCCTATAATATGGGCGAATTTGGGTTTTAGTCCCTACAAAAAAAATCCTTACAATTTACCCCTATAATATTTGAACCCATTTATATTTTAGTCCCTCATTAACATTGTCATAAAAAAAGACCATGAATTGGCATTGTTCTGTGACACGGCACATCCATGTGTCCAAAAATATTGACTCAGCCCAAAATCATCACACCTGTACAAATAATGCAAAATTAACAAAATGCTCAGGGACTAAAATTAAAATAAAAAACTTAAAAACAGATTTCCACCCTCTTCTTCCTCGTTCGCTTTGTCTTCTTCTTCTTCTTCTCCTTAACTCATTCCTTCAACAAACCAGAACTCAGTTGCATTTTTTTTTTTTTTTTTTCTTAAATTGTAGA
>Ga0228711_1003853_pt1 | contig 23270 bp, 13 predicted proteins | sample MedpolnodulmetaG_2_FD_177996 | JGI IMG/M metagenome (GOLD analysis project Ga0228711, IMG submission 177996) | Root nodule microbial communities from Medicago polymorpha collected in Santa Monica, California, United States - brown nodules | ecosystem: Host-associated > Plants > Roots > Nodule...
CACTGGAGCATAGCTCCTAACTTTATATGAGTATGCATGGACTCAACAACTTAATCAACAACAACGTACAACTTCAACGACTTGACGACATCAACGACATTGACAACATCAACAACAATGTAAGACATCAACGACAACGTCAACAACAACAACAACTAACAACAGCATCAACATTATAATCTCTTAAGTATTCATCATATAATTGCAACATCATATAATCATCATGTTAAATTCAACATAGGTATACATATAATAATTCATCAACATATATACATACATTCATGTAATATTTCATCAACAAGTTATTCATATAATAATCATCAACATATATACATATATCAATTCATAAATCATGTTATTCTTGTCAACAACCAATTCTACGTGTTCTATCATTAAATCCGGTTTTAAACCCTAGTTCTCAATTTTACATGAACAACTACAATAACTACATGATAAACTCAGTTTTAGAATTATACCACTTAAGATTAGAGAATATTAGTCTCACTCTTACCTTAGATTGGTGATTGCAAGACTCTACAGGTTCTCTCTTCTCTTGGTTCTCCTCTTCTCTTAGTTCTCCTCTTTTTCTCCAAAAGCTTCTCCACCTAATTTGTGTCTGACTCTTAGCTTTTATATCTCACACCCTCAACATATTTTCTAACTAAATCCACGTATTTTCTAACTAAATCCAAACCATGTATTTTCTTACTAAATCCAAACCAGCCCCTCAAATATATTTATTCTAACTTTCCAACATATTTTACTAAATAATAATATAAAGCCACTTAATAAAATATTAAAACATCACAACACGTCATAAATCAACATAAATCATATAAGTCATATAAAAGACTCTAAACTCAACCAAGAATAATTAAATACAAAAATAGGGCGTTACATCTAGCGCCGAAAGTAACCCAAGAGCTTATCCAATATGAACCTCACATATGGGACTAAACCAATTAGTTTTGGCAAGGACAAAAGCACCATGTTCATCTCTAATACACATTCCAATCTTATTCAGGTGTTTCGAAAAGGATGCAGCAATATTACATTTGAATCTACCTGCATACGGTTTTCTCCAACAAATATTGCCTTGTTGCTGCCGAGAAACAAGATTTGTTTGTTGCATTGTTCAAGCCAACTTACACTCCTGCAAGATGTCCTTTGTGCGTGATAGAACAAAGGTGTTTGCATTTGTAACCTTATCCCAATCCTTGTTGGTGTAACAATACACTTAATACTTTATCCCCTAAAAAATGCATTTAATACTTTATATTAAGGCTTAAATATTGCACTCGTCCCTGCAAATATGGCCCGTTTAAGTTTTGGTCCCTGTAAAAAAAATTGTTTTTGGTCCCTGCAAATTTTTTTGTTTTTTAATACAATCAGCATATAAAAGAACTCTTCATACCATTTGCAATCGTGACTAACAACATGAGAAGAAGACATGTTGACTATTTCTATTTGGGATAGGGAGTGCATTAATGTAATGACAAACAAAAAATGATAATACAAGATAAAATTATATTAGATAATCCACACTAATAATACTTTACATACATGCAACGTGGTCTTATATATGTTAAATGAAAATCCAAACAAATTACAATAACATCAATTTCCAAAGTATTTTTATTAACCTCCCTTTCTTTTTTTTACAGGGGTAACTGGGGTAACTAAAATGTAACTTTATCTCATAGATCCATCCGTTGCAGCAAAATTGTCTATTTCTTTCATGGTTACTTCCAAATTTGAGTGCAACAATGTGATATTGATTACAAAAACTCTAATTGCTGACACAATTAGCCAATTTAGACCAATTGATATGGCTAACTTCAAGTTCAAGATTATCTCTAAGATACTTGCTGATAGATTAGCTCACGTTCTGCCAGATATAATTTCAAGAAAGCAAAGAGGATTCATCAAAGGTAAACAAATTAAAGAATGTATATGTCTCACTTCAGAAGCCATCATCAACTTGTTTCGGAACAAGTGTCTTCGTGGCAAGTACGTAGAAAGATTTATGCAAATTTTTCTTTGGTGTGGTGATCTCAACAATAGGAAACTGGCGACAATATCATGTAAGGGTGTGCATGGTCGGATATTTTGACCGACCAAACCATATCCATATATAAACCACTTATATGGTTTTGGATTTCTAACCATGACCATATTTTATTGTAAACCGGTTATGTAACCGATTATGAATATGGTTATGGATATATAACCGGTTAATTTTACAAAACCGGATTATAAATGGATATGGTTTGGTTTAAAAAAATATCCGGATTATTCTAATATCCGAATTAAAAACCACTTATTTCTCTTTCAAAATTGATTTTTAAAACCAAATTTTATAAACAAAAATCCAAATTTGAAACAACTTATTCAAAAACGCTTATCTTATACAAAATAACTTATTACAATCTCTTCTTAAAAAACAACTTATTCAAAACAACTTATTTATGCAAAACGGCTTATTAGGATCTCTTTTTTCAAAACAACTTATTTATGCAAAACGGTTGATTAGGATCTCTTTTTTCAAAACAACTTATTCAAAACAGCTTATTTATGCAAAACGACTTATTATGATCTCTTTTTTCAAAATAACTTATTCAAAATAGCTTATTTATGCAAAACAACTTATTAGGATCTCTTTTTTCAAAATAACTTATTCAAAACAGCTTATTTATGCAAAACAGCTTATTAAGATCTCTTTATTCAACACAACTTATTCAAAACAGCTTATTTATGCAAAACGGCTTATTAAGATCTCTTTTTTTCAAAATAACTTATTCAAGACAGTTTATTTATGCAAAACAACTTATTAGGATCTCTTTTTTTAACACAACTTATTCAAAACAGCTTATTTATGCCAAACAGCTTATTAAGATCTCTTTTTTCAAAACAACTTATTCAAAACAGCTTATTTATGCAAAACAGCTTATTTGGATCACTTTTTTCAAAACAACTTATTCAAAACAGCTTATTTATGCAAAACAGCTTATTAGGATCTCTTTTTTCAAAATAACTTATTCAAAACAGCTTATTAAGATATCTTTTTTGAAAACAACTTATTCAAAACAACTTATTTATGCAAAACAACTTATTAGGATCACTTTTTTCAAAACAACTTATTCAAAACAGCTTATTTATGCAAAACAGCTTATTAGGATCTCTTTTTTTCAAAATAACTTATTCGAAATAAGCTATTTTGAAAAAAGAGATCCTAATAAGCTGTTTTGCATAAATAAGCTTTTTTGAATAAGTCGTTTTTTTAAAAAAGAGATCCTAATAAGTTGTTTTGAATAAGTTGTTTTGAAAAAAGTGATCCTAATAAGCTGTTTTGAATAAGTTGTTTTGAAAAAAGAGATCTTAATAAGCTGTTTTGCATAAATAAGTTGTTTTGAATAAGTTGTGTTGAAAAAAGAGATCCTAATAAGCTGTTTTGAATAAGTTATTTTGAAAAAAGAGATCTTAATAAACCGTTTTGCATAAATAAGCTGTTTTGAATAAGTTGTGTTGAAAAAAGAGATCTTAATAAGCTGTTTTGCATAAATAAGCTGTTTTGAATAAGTTGTTTTGAAAAAAGAGATCTTGATAAGCTGTTTTGAATAAGTTGTGTTGAAAAAAGAGATCCTAATAAGCATTGATAAAAAGAGAGATATTTTCGTTAAAAAAAAATACGGTAAAAAAAATTACAATAACAAAATATATGGTTATGGATCTGGACATCCAACAAAAATACCGGATTTATCAAAGTGGATGACCGACCGTTTATGAATAAACCGGTTAATATCCATATGTAAATATCCGATTATTTAAATATGGTTTTGAATTTGGATGTGGTTTTATCCATACAACCGAATATTTTGCTCACCCCTAATATCATGGGATACAATTTGTACTCATATTAATGAAGGTGGACTTGGTCTCAGGTCTCTATTAAAGTTGAATGAAGCTTCCAGTTTGAAGTTATGTTGGGACTTAAAGAACTTTGACGCATTTCTCAAGTCTAGGGTTATGAGAGGAAATAGCTTTATCAGATATCATATCACGTGTTTTCTTCAATATGGAGAAATATTAAGAGCAAAGCTATGTTATCAATGATAATTCATCTTGTCTCATAGGTGATGGTACGTTAATCAACTTCTGGCTTGATGAGTGGAGTGGGATATCTTTAGTAAATCTACTATACACCCACAACATCTGCATCAAAATCTCTAAACAATTGTACTCCGATATACACTACTCGTAAAATAGTATATTTACTTTGCATTTATGATAGTAAAAAAGACATCAATAGTTAATAGGAATAATTTGGTAAAGGGAAATGCTAACAAGTGTCTTTGGGGGTATTGTTTAAGCAATCAATTGTAGTAACTTTTGCATAGAAATATGTGTGATTATTACATATCAATTTCTTAAATGAAATCAACTAATCAACTATCAATAACTTTAAATCATTACATATCAATTTTTTAATTTTTAAAAATGTAGATCCCACCTAAAAATGAAGATATTAAGTGAATCCATAGGACCTAAAAAAAAATTTCTCTAATGAAATACCTAATAGAAACCGAGTTGCTCTAATTCATGAGTCAACATATCTTGTCTTCGTTACTTATCTCCATATTAACAACGGATTGATGGTCACGGATTCTGAGTTATCTTTCATGCATCAGGTCAAATCATTGCAACTTGATGTTCCACCGTTGATTGCTCATTTTCTAACTGGTTTTGGCAATACTACCATTCCTTCTGGTCGCGATATCAAGTTCCGGATGTGGAAGGTTCCTTCATATTGCAATGCCGGTAATACTTCCGGTTGGTTTGGCCGTGTTTCAGCTGATACTCAACCGTTTTACCAAAACTATCCTTGCTTGGTAGTTTATGTAGCGAGGATGTTCGCAATCCTTGAGGGTGGCAAAGACATTTGGTGGAATTTTCCTGCTGAAATTCAACCTGTCATTGCTGGAGGTTTACGCCCTTCGCCTGCATGTATAGGCTATGGTCCCCGTGAAAACCTCTCACGTGACCAGCGCTACTTACTCGAGGTTAATGGGGTGCATGTTGCCGAGCAATTTCCTTCTTCCAACCGTTGTCTTCCTCTCAATGTCAGTCTCCTCCTCGGTATCCTCACAATGCTTTGCGCTCAAAGTGGATTACAGCTCCTCCCCATTCCTGAAACAATTGTTGGTTCATTAGGTCAAATTTGCTTGACTGTGATTGAAGATGAGTATGAAGAAGGAACAACTATGGCCACTGAGATGACCCTAATGAGCCCGTGCTTCATTCCTAATGAGGTTTCTTTTCCTGCCTCTGCCTTCACTTATCATGTGCACCCCGCTGTTGACGAGGCAGCTAAGAAAGAACTTCCCCGACAACCATGGGTGATTTGGAAGTTTGGAGAGAATGCACCAGCTGATTGGGCACAACTGACTGCTGCTGGTAACTTATTTCGAGAAAGTGAGCCTGAGGTCTTGGCAATCAAGGAGTTTAGGACGACTCCGTACCATATCCGCTCCAAATTGCAAGCACTTAAGACAGCCCTAAATGGGAATATCTCTTGAAATTTCATATGTCCAACGTTTTGTCAGTATCAAAAACTGGCCCTCTTCTCCTTGAGTTAAACTTGGGGTGATATAGTGTCCATGTAGCGATTGAAATCAGTGTTGTCATTACCTATTGACTATATTTAAATCATGCCTAAAGCTTTGTTTTTATTGTATGTGTGAAAAGCTTCCTTCTAGTCTTCGTTTTTCTGTTTGTTTTTCTGTCTGCTCTTAGAATTTCCCATCGATATCTCTATGCTCTTCAATAATTTTATTATTACGAACCTTATGATTCAGTTATATATCACAATTCCTTTGCAAAAAAAGTTATATATAACGATCCAAGTCATTGGCTACATGCATGCTTGTCATAAATCATTGCCAAACTTGTAATGTTTTGTCAAATTGGCTGATGTATATGCATCACAGGGAATTTTTTGTGATGTTTAGCATGACCTACATTGGTAAATGTAGGTTGAAGCTCAAATATGCAATTGATTTTGATTCTGAATTGATATATAGCATTGTTGCAGAAAGAACCAAATACAAATTAAACAATTGCTGCTTGTGAGTTTTTCCTTACATTAGTTGCTTGTAGTACTATGGTCTCTATTTTTATTGGCAGCAACATGTGAATAAAACGAAGATATAGAAAGTATTGATTGCTAGGGTGAATCTCTTGATGAACAAGCTCTAGTTTCTGCCGCCTCTGCTTATAGATGTACAATTTTTTTAGCTAACATCTAGACATCTTTATGTAAACAGTGACTTCCATTTTGACTTGGTGGGAGATCACATGTTCTACTATTATTTGTAATGAATGTTGGACTTTTATTGTTAATGAAATTACAAATGGAAATTCTAATGCAGCCTTTTACATTTTCAGTTTTGTGTGTGTGTGTGTGCAGTGTGTGTAGGTTGGACTTATTGGGACTGCATTAATTTGATAATGTGTGAAAGAGGATGTTTGTTGTTATTCGATTTCCCGACAATGTTGTAAAGGTGTTTGTCAATGGTGCTGATACTTGTGTTTAGCATTTTAGCAAAATGCTATGCAAGCAACATTAGCATTCAGCATCCACCTCAGAGTCCTTTTGAGTGAATATTCTTCTCTTGTAATTGCCTAAAGGAATCTATGCGGAACTTAGTGGAAAATTATGAAGCATAGATACAGACACGGACACTGACACGCCGATACCGATAATAATTTGAGAAAATCACATAATTCAGTGTAATCATATGTGTCGGTGTTGTGTCAAACACAAACGTGTGTCTGACATTGGGACACGCCTAATCTGAGGAGTGTTCATGCTTCATAGGTGGCAAAATATGTATGAAGAGGCTAGCACTTCAATGATTGACCAAACTGCAATACTACATCAAATAGAAGCTCTTGTAGAATGCAAACTAAAGCTACTTGGAGCAACTGGAGTTGAGGACAAGCAGCAGGAGGTTGATTAGTAGGAGACTGCAATTTAAATTGGTCTTTCCTGCAAACTTCTCAGCATGCAGCAGATGATTATAAATGGTACCTCAGAGGATGAATGCAGAAACCTTTTGGCTGATACTAGAGACAAATTTGGTGAGATCTTCAAGCGGAGAACATCTTAATCTAAAGCACAAAGTCAATCTTGATATTCCCAAATGATACAAAGTCATCAAGCATGCCCAAGTGGAATTTAAGAAAAGAAGTAAAAATATTGTTCAAAGAAGAAAAGAAGTAAAAAAAACACTACTCGATTGGCACTCGTAACGTAATTGATGGAACCAGTTTGGTCTATGTCTTGGAGAAGGAACTGGAGTAAGAGGCAAGATTACCCTTCATATGAAGTTTTTGTTTGAAATCTTATGTTTTGGAAAATGCTTGGGTTAATTAAGGTGCAGGTTCAACTGTTTTAGACTGAAAACTAACTAGTTTACCATCTCCTTTCAACTTTTTGACCTTGCAACTTCCTGTATGGTTGTGTTATGTTGTAGTGTTGCACCATTACAGAAAGCAGCAATTGTTGATCTGATAAAGAGACATACATAAGATATAACATTAGCTATAGGGGGTGGTTATTTAGTTCCGTTAGCTTCTACCGCAACGATGTCTTTGTTTAATTCTATTCTGGTGTGTATAGTTTTCTTTGGATGCTATTCTCAATGATCTTTCTTTTAGATTTTTTGTCCAGTGTAAGTTATGTATGTTCATATGGTTAACTGTTATCTAATTTCTCATGCTTTTAAGAAGAAACGTGAGCTGAACTGTTATTTTTAATATTTTTGCCTAATCGCATGCATTTGATCGAGATATATGAAAAATATTTTGTCCATATTTGGATTTTAACTTTGTCTACAAATTGCTTTTTACAGTAGACTGATCTTCCAGCTTCAGGAAAGCCTTGTTCAAATTTTATATGTTGGGAGATTAAATTGACGACTTGTTCCTTCTTTTTGTTCTCACCTTCTTAAAACAATAAAAACAACATACAATTCTAATGTGAAACTCAAAGCACATAGGAAAGAAAACTTCATATTTTACAAGTATCATCCAAGTCATCTATATTATCAGCAAGCATTAATTAAACCATTAAGAATTGCATAAAGTGATAATAATTTCCTGCTTGCTTATAGCAAATTTTTTTCTCATTTGATTTTCTTCAAATAGAAGTTAAACATAAAGTGTCTTAGAAAACCATAGACAAAGCTTACACAAGAAAGCAAGAAATCAATCATATTAACCAATTTTGCTAAGAACATCATTCAGAGTAGATACAGCTATAGCATAGTACTTCTCTGCATCTGAGGGGCTCTTAACTTTTGCTGCATAATCCAGCTGTGAACAAAGAAGAAAAATTTCAATTAGTCCAATCTTTTCACAACCCTAAATTGATAAAGAGCTATCGGATTACGTTTTCAAAAAAGGTCTGCGACTGCAGTCTAAGACGCAACAACGTGGTTTTTTATGTCGTTAACCACAGCGTGACCGCAATTGAGACAACATTAGCTATTGTTGACCGCGATTCTCGAATTTGGATTGCCTGCAGTCAGAAATCTCACGCATTCACGTAGCCAGCACATTGGTTGTAATGTTGGATTGAGATCAGAGTCAGACAGTCTAGATTTCATTGCATATTTTGATTTTTTATCTAAAAAACCAAAATATCGAGCTTAAAATCTTGATGGTCTAATCTCGATCCAACAACCACAAATGTGCCAACTGCATGAATGCGTGGGTTATTGACTATAATCAATCCAAATACGTGATTATCTGCAGTCTCATGAACTGCGGTGCAACCAGTACTACAACTACAATTTTAAACCTTGAAAATGTAATATTGTATGCTTACATTGTCGATATCCTGGAAGAGCTTTCCGGTGAGTTCCTTGAGGGATTTTTTCTGGTCCTTTGGCTTTGCAGAGATGATGGTGTTAAGGTCATACCGAAGATAGCCAGCTCTGAGACGTAGATCATTCTGAAGATATGGCCAAGCTTTCTGGTCTATGAACTTCTTAGCCGCAACAATTTCTTTTGCTGACTCCTTAGCTCTTGCAGCTGCCTCAGTTGGTGTCAATGGTTGAAGGTAGAACCTTTCTTTCAAAGGTAGCTTAAGGTCTCTTGCTTCATCTGAGTTCAGTGTTCCAGCTGCCAGATTCCATAAATCAGTTAATTCAACATTCTAGAAATTATTGGATGGTAAGTGGTAACTTATAAGCATCAAATACTTACACTTTGTGTTCTGTCAAAAAAACAACACTTACAACTAAGTGTTAAACTGCGAATGTGTCACACATAATCAAATAAGACATAATGTGTGTGACATGTCATATAGTTGCTATTCAATTACAAGAAAAAAAGAAATAGGTTTCCATGCAGTAGGGATTCGCCGTTTTCTCCCATTAAGAACATCGATGGCCATTTAATCAAGACCGGACAATTCAGAATCAAGTTCAGTATTTCGAATTATAAAACAAAAATGAAAGTCTGCAATTTCTTGGACCGTTTGGTCTTGATCTAATGATCACCGATGTTTCGAATGCTAGAATAGGGTGAATCCTAACTGCATGTACTCGGAAATCAAATAGCAATATCATCTCATCTCATCAGTGTTACATTCTTGATAAATGTAGAAACATGTATTTTTGCTTATATTTGAGTCAAGAGGCAGTAACATATACCAAGGTTGTACCATGTTACTTAAATTGACAACAGAAATTAGAAACAAAAAAAAAAAAAAAAAAGAAAAGTGTCTAAAATTTTGTGAGTAAATATGAATACTTACGAAGGCCACCAGAAGGTGCAGGAGGGCCACCAACTTTAATGGGAATGGCCTCAGCAAGAACAGCTTGAACAAAAGAGGAAGAGACCAAACCAGTTGCAACAAGACCAATCATTGCTCTTCTGCTACTTTCCTGTTGCTGTTGTGCTCTAACAACTGTCACTGATGAACGTGTAACCTTGTTACTGTTGCTACCATGCAACAAGCTCAACCTGTTTGGGCCACTCAGTTGAAGACTTCCTTCCATGACAGCTTGAGTTGATGAACCACGTAAGCAACCAGCCATTGATGCCATAGCTTGAGCCATTGTAGAGAACTATAGAAGAATGTGTTTATGACAATAAACAAGTAATGGATGAAAAGGTTTAAGATATATGAATATGATGATTGTTGTGTGTGTGATTGTAACTCATTACCTTATCTAACATTTTCCACTTGGATAAGTTGGATCATGTTTCAACCAATCATCTGTGTTTCTAACATCTTATTGCTTGATTCTGTTTCCACCCTGGATTTTTATCTGACTGACACGTGGACTCATAGATTATTCAATTATTTTCATTCATTTGTTCATTTTTAAAATGCTCAAAGAATTGATTTGTGATCCAATCAGTTAATGGAGAGAAAGTAATGAGACAATTTTCAAGATAACTTGTTTTGTATCATTGTCAACGGTAGATATTTTACTCATCAATTCACAGTTATTATTACTATTATTGAAGCAATATCATGTTAGTCCGAGTAAAATTGAACTCTGCTCAAATTTATTAAGCAAAGCCTCGAATTCAAATACAACGTTGGAAGGAGAGGCTACAACAAAAGTGGTCAAACAAGTTCTCTGACAGAGGTTGGAGTAGGCATTGACAAAGTTAATAATTTGATTTTCAAGCTAAGCTGTAATTGAAATTCATTCAATAATATGAATGGGAAATTTTAAAAAAAAAATGAAAAAATTATCCTTTTTAGAAGTACTAAATAATTTTATATAGCATAATCTTCACCAAACGCTTATCATGCTGTTTTATTTGATTCAAGTTATAAGAAAAATTATTCAATTGTCATACATTTGTGTTTTCTTATAGACAATGAAGCATAAGTGGGGTTGAATGAAACCCTTGATTTGTTGAAGACTATTTTTTCTTTACAACAAAAAAAAATAGAACAAATTATCTGATAAATTGGCATGGTCTCTCAAGCTACATAACATCGTTGTGATTAATATACAAAATAATGGTTTTTCTGCCTCATGATCTCATTTCATGTTCTGCGACAACAACGAAGCGATTCTTGATCACTTGGTCACTTTGCTATCATATCATATAGTATATTATATGATATAAATAGTGAAAAAGAATCCAGGAAATCTGAAATGCATCTAAGCAGATGCAAGCTTCTCTTTCATCTAAAAGATAGTGAGGTGCATGAATGGAGACATTCAAAATATTTGCCTTCAGCTCCTACAAACAGAAACAATTAGATCAGAACATTTAAATATTATACCAAGGATGTATATGTGTCATCAGGACAATAACAACTAACAAGCACAACACCAGTTACCTTCACATTTCTAGTCTGTTTTCTTAATTATGTGGAATTTCAACATCTTCATCACAGATACTTGTGCATTATTTGAACAACTTGAAGCACTTAGGATATCAGAAAACTTATCAAGGGGCTTCAAGAGATGTAGAATAGAACAAACATGGTTTACTTTAAGTAATTCAAATTATGCATGCTCAAAAATCAATTCTTAAAGCATTTTATCAATCTTATGAGTTCAAAAAACTTTATAAACACGTATGCAACTTTGCAAGGCTTCTTTAGTGTTTTATAAGCCGAGTAAACTCAAGTGAAAAATAATTTCTTTATGCAATTCGAAAAACAGCTTGAGCCAACCAAGAACCAAACATAGAAGATTTTACAATATATTTTAAGAATGGTGCAAAACAGAGCAAGAAACAGAGCTAGAGCCTTTTATAAGCATATATTTAAAACCTCGACTTCAAGATCGAGTCCAGTTACAGGGTTCACTTGGGACATAAGATGCATCTGTAGAGATTAATGTTGTAAGCACTACAGAACCTTATTATTCAGCTGTTAATTTTAGTTTTTTAAAAATCACTGAAAACCACTGTCATTATAGTCATTTCCTAAGAAAATTACCATTACATTATAAACTTATTCAGTCATCCTCAAACGCGTGATTCTATAAGTTTATACGAATCTACCAAGTTTACGAAGAAACTACTTCTTAAGCAACTTATGTCAATTTTGATACATATTACCTAAATTTATATACTCATACGATTCTCAGTGAGTTTGACAATGAAGTTTAAGGCAGAAATTATTTGATCACATGTATCAAAGGATACCAATGTTATCACTCATCAGGAATATAGTAACAACTAACAAGCACAACATCAATCACCTTCTCCACATTTTTATTATGTATAGCATGTTCTGTTTATCTTCATTTTAGTCAATTTCTCTCAATGCCATATTCCAAAAATGAAGAAAAAATAGAGACATGAATATAATATTGATAGTTTTGTGATATCTCATCAATTAGAACCTGAAGCTGCTCCGGTAACTGATCTGAATAATTCTAGTATCAAAATTAAATTAAATTAAATTAAATTAAATTCTAGTATCAAAATTAAATTTTCAATGAAGAAAAGGCACCAAGAAAACAACACAGCCCTCATTAGAACTTCTAACTAGCATGCATAAGCATAACAACTAATACACAATGTCCAACTAAGACTGGACCGAACCAGACAAGCGTAACAACTCACAAAGTCACAAAATTGATGAATAAATTCACAAAATCATAAGATAGGTTCACAGCTCAGTACAAGCAAAAACAAGTTCAAATTCGATAAACAAACTAATAGACAACTCACCAAGTTCAAAATTACTAAAGAGTGAAAGATGGCAAAATAGGGCTTCCCTCATCGGAGCTGGAATAAAATCAGTAGAGCTAGGTTCCAGCTCATTAGAGTTGGATTCATTCAACTAGTTGGCGTGTTGTTCATTCAAAACTTAGAATGATTGGCTGAGTTTGTTCATGTTTTCTGGTTCACGACTTCATTTATGTTGAGAGCTTTGGAGTTGAGACTCAATACATTAGATGGATTAGTTGCCCATAACCAACTCAAGAGGGGGGCGAATTGATCTGTAAGGTTTTTGCAAAACTTTTATCAAATATGTGAAGGATACTCTTGTTAGAAAATTAAAAACTATTAATTTGAAGAAATGACTGAACTAATGATAACAATAGGTACTCACAAACAACCACAATTTTCACAAACAAATATACATGTAACATTCAAAATAACAATAAACAAGATTTAGTAAATAAGAGATAAAAGTTAGAGCATGGTGCAGTTTGATTTATCCTGGTTCAATCACCAAACACTTGTGACCTACGTCCTGTCCCCAAACAACATTTAAGATTTCCTACTACTATAAATAACATATTGAAGCGTGCTCGAGTACAACCTCAAGATATTTCATCCTAAAAAAAACCACGGCAATAGGGATACCTCACCAATCACCCTCTGCAGAAAGAAAAAAAAACACAACAATCAAAGAGAGATAACACTCAATAGTGAGATAATACAACTTGAAGCACTATGGATCTCAAAGAAATTATCAAGGGGGCTGAACTCAAGAGATGTAGAATGGATCAGACATGGTTTACTTTATGCAATTCAAATTATGCATACTTAATAATCAACTCTTAAGGCATTTTATCAATCTTAAGAGTTCAAAAATAATTAAGCATGTATGAAACTTCGCAAGGCTTCTTTAGTGTTTTATGAGCGCAGTAAACTCAAGTGAAAAGTAATTTCTCGGTACAATTCAGAAAACCAACTTGGGCCAACCAAGAATCAAACCTAGAGATTTTACATTATATGGATGGTGCATAACAGAGCGATAAAACAAAGCTATAGCATCATAAGCACATATTTTTTAGTCTTCATCGAAAAACTGACTTCAAGATCAAGTTCAACTACAGGGTTCACTTGGGATATTAGATGCATCGGTGGAGCCCAATGCTGCAAATATGAGATTTATTTGTACGCATTTAAGAAACCTTACCATTCAGGTTTTGCGTTTTGAGTTTTATAAAAATCATGTAAAATCACTATCATTATAGGCATATGTCCCAAAAAAACGACCATTATGGTATAGACTCATTCAATCATATCCTCAAACTCGTGATTCTATATGTCTATGCAAATCTAACAGAGTTTACAATAAAACTGTTCCGTAAGCATGTTGGCTAAACTTTGATACCTGTTCCTATTTTTTTACACTCGTACAATTCTCAGTTAGTTTAACAACCAGTTTTAAAGCCGAAGTTAATTGATCACGTGTATCAAATCAACAAGCTCAAACAACTTCAATATTTTCGAAATTCCAGTGACAGTTGTTTCACAAATATTTAACACGCTTTTTTTCTTAATTCAAAGAAAATGAAAAGAAAAAAAAAACAGTACTTCATTCAGAGCTAAAGACAAATCTCGATTCTTAAACTGCCTGCCTTCAAATTTTAATTTAACATTCAAACCTCAGCAGATATTAATTTCCAAAAACAAATTCCATTCATCTACAAAAACATAAGCACACCCAAACACAAAAACAAGAGAAGTTTAGATATGCACATGTACCTCACAATATTGCACTGCACATGGAGCTGCAATAGTAATGGATCAAAAACAAAGGATCATCTTCTACCTCAATGATTCAACTAGAGGGTTTGTAGGAACATAGCGGTTGCCAATGAGTGCCTTGATTCTGCGGATCTTTAGAACAACACTAATGAAAAAGTGAAAGAAAAAAGAAAATATGACTGAACTGATTCAGATGCAAGAATGCAGGAATAGAAAATGCATTTGAGCTAAAAAAATATGAGGAATTTGGTTTGCCAGTACCGAGCTCAAGATCTGTTAGCGGGGGAAGGAGAGACTCCCGAAGAAAACTTTGGGAGGCCATTCTTCTCTTTTCAACAATAACACATATGCTGCATTCAGTGTATGCGTTAACCAAGGACTGCAGTTTCAGCTATGCAATAAGGTTAGTATGATAAACATCAAACCACCAAGTTATACGCTCATTAAGTCAAATTTGACTCCATCCATTTCTTTTTAACATTCCCTTTTGTAGAAAAATATTTTTTCTATTTAATTGTGGTATTCAAAGCTCAATGCAGCATGAACTATTGTTTTGTCAACAACAACAACAAAGCCTTAGTACACTAAGTGGGGTCGGGTACATGGATCAAACAACGTCATTATGTTCTATCATAGGCCATATTTCTATCCAGCTCATTAATCTCTAGATCCTTCTTAATAGTTTCTCTTATAGCATTTCTAAGTCTTCCTCTGCCTTTAGTGATTTGACTGCCCTCCTTCCGATCAACTCCTTACTACAAAATCTACAGGTCTTCTCTATACGTGCCCAAACCACCTAAGCCTAGTAATTTCTACCATCTTTTCAACTGTAGGTGTTACCCCAATGCTCTCTCTAATGTTGTCATTTCTAATCACATCCCATCTAGTCTTACCACTTACCATGCATCCACCGCAACATCCTCATCTCTGCTACCCTTAATTATTTATCGCATGAGATAAACAGATGAAACGAGATAATAAATAGTTAAGAGTACTACAGAAAAAAAGCAAATATTTCCATCAAAAGTAACAAAATTGTTTTTTTATGTGTAAACAACGTTAAAACGACAGCTAAAAAGGTACGAAGAGAGTAACAAAGTGCATTGTTTCTTTAAAGTAAAAAAGGGGCATAACTCTCTAACACCTCAAGAAGAGTGAGTGTAATATGCAAAAACCTATGAATAACCAAGTAAACCAAAAAAGAAGAAATTACAAACACCAAAAGATATGGTTAGAACAGCAACGCTAAGGAATGCTAGTCATAAATAGTAACACATTCACTATTTAAACAATGCTAGATAACCTCTTGAAAGGAAAACCATAACAAATAATTACTCCATTCAAACATTTTATGTCTCTTTGCATAATGACCACTTAACATGGTTCATTCAAGGATTTAGAGTATATATAGAGCAACTATCACTTATGAGACCACTTCATTGTTGTAAATTGCAAATCGCGGTAAATAGTACTCCCTCTGCCATAATAATTGTCACATTTGCAGTGCTATAGGGCTACTATAGCCACTACTTGACAACACTTTGTACTAAATAGTGTATCGCAGAACAACAATAATTTGTTTGAATTCCACTGCGCTATAGCCACTACTTGACAATATTGGACTGCTTTAGTGTAAAATATAATTCATTTGAACTACACCTATCGTTAATGAAAATATAGTTGTAATGAATAGAAGTAAGAAGATCAACCCTGTAACCCAACCCCAATTGGCAATGTATAAAAAGCTTGTAGAATGTGTGTGCACGCGCAAATGTGTGGGGCTCTTGTCATTTATCTGCCCATTTAGTACCAGATTATAAGTCAACCTTTGCCTATTACTATCTTACAAAGAGTAGTATAGATTCCAAAGAATTTTATCCTATACATCATGACAGAACTCAGCAACTTCTTGCTGTCTTGTAAACAATTTTAGAAAAAAAAAGGGAAAAAAAACAAGTTCATTTGAGAATACCAAAACAATGAAGTAATGCAAAAAAATAGGATTATCTACCTATCATACCTCTAATATAATCACTTCGAATAAGCATAGGTATTAACTAACAGAATTTGAAGTTTCTTTCTCAGCGAACTAACATCTGATTGTAGACAAAGAAGTAAAGCAAGATAAATATTTTTAGGTAAATTTCTCACTTTTATCACAGGGCAAAGAATAGGTTAGTGTGAAATCTGTGCAAATTGAATTGGAAAACAATGGTAGAGTTCATGCACAACAGTGATACGATCATGAAGCTCGAAATTTATTGGGATAGAATTGCTCAAACCAATGTTTTGGAGCAGCCGGGTGAATTTTAAAAACACGGCCAACAAAACCCTTGTCACTAGTCGCAACCATGCTTGCAATGGAATAGTTTTTTGAATACAATCCCTTTTCTAAAGCCCACATATGGAATCTGAACCTCGGCTTAATTCGGTTCTCTAAGTCAAAACATATAAACGCCGGAAAAGTGTCCAAAAGCTCTAAGGAGTGTCCCATATCCTGACATAGGAAATTAATCTTTTTCTCTAGAGTTTCAGGATTTTGACTTAGAATCTTTGGTAGCTTTGTGATTATCTTACACAGTTTTGAGAATTCAATCCCTAAATGTAGAAGGCAATCAAATCTTTTCTGTAACTCTTCGCTTGTTCCATGCATGTGATTTAAGATATCCATGGTCATAGCATTTTCACCAAAGCCAATAGTATGCATGAAATTTAATTTACTCATATTGTGAGACGGTAACCTTGCATCATGAATTGCCTTAAAACCACTTTGATAACCTTTATCATGCTCTTCATTGGGATAGCTTGTGATAAAATCTATTAAAAGCTTATGATTCCCATCCTTGATTTTATCGAAAAACCATTCACGTAAACCCATAGCCCTCATCACATTGGGAAGATTCGCCATTTTTATTGTTCCCAACGCATGAGCATAGTTCTTCTTCACATCACCAAGACCTTTAGAATCCATTCCAATGTGTTTCAACAGCTTCAACACGTTAATCGTCACTTCCAAATTGAGACTCAACAACTCCAAACCTTGTAGAATCAACCGAGCTATTTCCTCCTTCTCGACACTGAATTTACAGAAAAACTCAACCTTTTCAATCAACTCCTCTTCTCCATACTCAAGAATCAAATGTTTATTCCTTCCAATGAGTTCACCTATCTTCCCTTTACCATCACTCAAATCATTAAACACTTTAATTTTCCTACAAACATCATACCAAACATCCACATTCCCTTCAACACACCCTCCCAGATCATAATCCAAAAACACCAACCTCAAATCAGAAAGCAACCTATCAACCTCATCATCCACAAATTCCCCTTCCTCCACACCAAAAACAAAAGGAAAAGTCAAACAAATCGCAACAATTTGCACATTACAAAAACCATATCTTTTCAACAAACAAAGCCTACCCTTTATCTCAGTACCACTCTTCCTAAACATAAAACCACTCTCCGTATAAATCACACCAAGCTTATCCCAAGGAAACCCAAATTCACAAAGCACACAAGCAGAATCAAGAAGTGATTCATCGTCACAAAAAAAGAATTTATCGTTGGGCAACAAACTAGAAACATGTGTGTGATGAATTCCAATGCTTTCAAAGAAAAACTCAAACTCATTGATGGGGTTGTACCTGTTCACAATACAGAGAATCAGAGAGAATAACAAATTTTAGCTTTCTACAAGTAAATCCAATTCTACTTTAAAACATCCAAACATGTCAAAATCAATTTTACTCTCCTAGAATCAATACTACTAGAGAGCAATCCATTTCAGAATCAATTTTACACCTCTAGAACGTGAAACCAAACATACAAATCGTGAAAATCGAATAACATTACCTTAAAAACTTTTCAACTTTTTTGGTGAAAGAATCCAAGTTTTTTGGTGAAAAAGAACCCAATTTTGAAATGATATTAGAGAGAGAGTGAACTGAGTTTTTGGAAATTTGATCTGCATAAGCATAAGGGATGGATCTTGTGGAATGGAGATATTCAGTGAGTGCTTTTTGAGCTTGTAACACTGCAAGCTTCTTGTAGCGACAAGGGATTTTCTTTTTTGAGGAGTTTAAGGTTGTTGTTGTGACGATGTTGGAACAGAAATGTCGTTTAAGGTTGTTCAACAACATCACTTTCATTTTGTGGTGAAGTGCAGGGTTTCATTTCTCCTTTCATTCATTCATTTGGTCGAAACAAAATTATTATTTTTTGGTGTAATTATTTTTAACTAGAAACAAATATAAAAATAAAAGTAAATAGGGTGTCTTAGTAAGTAACTTGAAGTTAAGCGGAAAAAATAAATAAAATTTGAGTTTAATCGCTTGATTAAAACATACAACATTTTCTTAAACTGGACAAACCAGTTTAACCATACTTATCATCTTGGTGTACCATGGTTTTTCTATGTTGTCAGGTATAGTTAAAAATTCAAATGTTCCCTATATTTTAGATGAGATAAAGGGGATGGTGGCAGGTTGGAAAATGAATCTTCTCAGAAGATCAAGATCACTCGCTTTAGCACAAAGTGTTGTTATCGTTATGTTTACTTATACTATGTAGAACATTTGGCTTCCTTTTTGAATTTGTGATATTACTGATGTTATTGTTCATTCCTTATATCGGGGATGAATTCTTGTCATCGGGTTAATTGGAAGAGCTTAACTAAGTCTAAATCTCGTGGGGGTTTAAGTCTTTGCATGACTAGAAACTCAAATATCTCTCTTCTTGGCAAACACATTTGGGATATTTTGTATCAATCGTAAAAGCTTTAGGTTCAAATATTGAGCAATAAATATTTATCTGACACTCATATTTCACACACTCCTTTTAAACCTAGAGATTATTGCATCTGGCAAGCTAACGTGAAAGTAGTGGAAATATTACGGTCGAATTTTGTTTGCAGAGTTGGGAAAGACCATATATATGTTTGGTACGATAAATGGACCAATGGTGTGTGTGTCTGATGTTGTGCCTTATGTTAACATTAGTGACATTAATCTTCGACTTTAGAGGGAATACAGATTGGAACTTTAACAAACTTTATACTCAACTCCCTACTTTTTACTAAGATTGTATTTGTAGCATTACCATTGATCATGACACTGATGATAAACTCATTTGAAGCGGTTCTCCTAGTGGTATATATTCAACAAGCCATAGTCATAAATGGTCGAATAACATTTCAACTCAACATGTTGCACCCACTAGTTCTTGTAGTTTGGTTTGGCAAATACCAATTACCGAGAACATGGGGCATTTTTGTTGTCTAGTGATGCATGAAAGTCTTCACACGAATGTGTTTAGAGGTTCCCGTCATCTTACCACCAATACTTCATTTCATAGATGTTGTGGGATTATGGAAAATGATATGCTCTTTGTGATTGTCCTAGTGCAATGCCTACTGGAGGTATTTTTGTCCCACTTATCCTAATGATTTTTACATGCAAGATTATCAAAGTTGGTTCAGACACCATTCTCATAGTAACTTGTTTAGTGATTTGACATAATTGAAACGAAGAGATTTTCCAAAATTAAAAAATTAAAAATTAAAAAAATGGGCTTCAGTCAACAATATATTAACGTATCATTCCTCCACGGTCTATACCCTTGGTCCTAAAAATAAGCATCACATAATTCGTCGTATTTGTTGGCATCCCTCTCCTGAAGACTTTATTAAAGTCAACATGGATAGATCCTCTTTTGATAATCCTCGTAATGCCAATTTTGGAGACCTTTTGAGAAATGATGGAGGTAATTGGATATGATTTTTTCCGAATCTTGTGGCAGATCTTCTAATTCATTCACTAACGTTCAACTATCTGGAGAGGTCTACAGTTGACTTGAGATCTTGGTTATAAATCTATCATCGTGGAATCTGAGTCTTAGACAACTTTGGATTTAATTGATGACACCAAGCATAATGACTTTCATCCTAATGAGAGAAGGAAACGAATGTGTTGATTTGTTGGCTAAATTTGATACTTCTAATGTTAACTCTTTGAATATGTGAATTGATCCACCTCTTCAATTGAATATCATCTTGCTTACGGTTGGGGTGTATAGACAACAAATGACTAATTAGTTTGTTTCTCTTGTTTCCTTTTCCTCTTGATAAAAAAAAAATCTCAATATTTAATGAATAAAAGTGAATTGTTTTAGATGTCCAAGGAAGAAAAAACACTATTATAAGAAGAAGAAGAAAATCAATGTCAATGCTATTGAATTGTATTTTCTTTTCGCAAATTTGAAAACTTTTTTTTTTCTCTTTAAGGTGAGGTGTGGAAAACAATTGCTTGAGAGGCTCTATAATAAGCTAGTGAAGTCTTCCCTTCAAAAAATAATTTGAAGATTGTTTTTCTGACTTCAAAAACGTCATATTGACACAAGAAAATTACGTTAAACCCCCCAGCGGTAGTTAACTACTGCTGAGAAAACAGCCGACAATTAACTGCTGATGGCCTCAGCGGTAGTTAACTGTCGTTGCAATGTTTATGATATGAACGCAGAAATCTCCATTTTTTGGTTACAGTGTTACATGCAAAACACTTCCATTTTCAATCCAAAGTCACTCAAACCTCATTTGCTCGAAAATCATCCAATTTGCTTCAAGTAAGTACCTTTATTCCTATTTACATGCAATGTAGTTTGTTTAGGGTGTTAGTTTTCATAATTTTGAGCAAAATGTTAGTTTTAGGTTAGGTTAGAAAAGTGAAAATTATGCATGATTTAGATGCTTTGATAGATGGTTCTTGCTGGCATTGTTGTTTAGAGTAGGTTTAGGTACAATGTAGTTGAATTTGATGTTGAATTAACACTAATTGTGTTAGTATTTTGAAATGCACTTAAGGTGTTTGATGAAATGCCTAAGTGAGAAAATGTTGCTTTTTTGTGTAATTTTTTTGCAAATATGTTCAATTTTATAATGTATATATGTTATAATGATTATAAGTTTGCATTTTTTATTTTTTTGCAAGTTTGATTAGTTTGGACATTATGATATAATAACCATATATACATTTCAAAGGGACTTCAATTGCTTAGTTTGATTAGTTTGGATTTTTGTCTTATAATGTATATATCTATCAAATATCAATCAAAATCATATATCCTAGAATATGTATCCTTTATATTTGTATACATTTACGTTCCTTTGAAATGCCTAAATACATTGTCCACGTATTTATGTTATTTTTAATTTGTTTTGTACAGATATGGCTACGGATTAGGATGAGCAACAACGGCTTATTAAAGAGGATAGGATGCGCAAAGGTAAAGCAGCAAGTACCGCTAGCGCTCGGAGAGAAAAGGTGGATCAAAATCCGTATGTCCCAAAGACTCGGAAGCGCAAGGACCCGAGGATAGTTGGAGAGGGATCACAGATGGATTACTCCTCCTAGGTGGTTGATCTAACACTAGCGCATGATTATGCCGGGTATGCAGATGAGGATTTTGTTGGATATGATCGGATGGAGGAGGAGAGAATGTTTTATCAGCCGCAGGACGAGGCAGAGGATGAGCAGATGATGAGGAGGTGCCAGAGGATGTTGTGGAGGATTATCTTGACGCAGATAATGTAGTTCCTGAGGGTGAGCCTGAGCCTCAGACTCGGCAACGACCTCGTCGTCGTGTTCCGTTGATACCGCCATACCCTGCTAGAGGGCCTCCCTTTCCTTGAGGTCCGTAGACCACGGCATTGTTGCCGACTACGCGAGGCACGTGGCGAACCCTCTTTGGGTGAACCATCATAATGTAAGTATTTAAATTCTGTAAATTCTTTAGCATAAGTGTTTAAATTTTTTTAAGAATGTAGCGTAAGTGTTTAACATATTTAAATTCTTTAGCGTAAGTGTTTAATTTTTTTTAAGAATGTAACATAAGTGTTTAATATATTTAAATTCTTTAGCGTAAGTGTTTATATTTTTTTTAAGAATGTAGCGTAAGTGATTAATATATTTAAATTCTTAAGTGTTTAAATTATTTAAATTCTTTAGCGTAAGTGTTTAAAAAAATTTAAGAATGTAGCGTAAGTGTTTAATATATTTAAATTCTTTAGCGTTCATGTTTAAATTATTTGTAGTGACAATGTCTTTATTAATTTGATTTTCAGATGGAATTTTTTTTTTTTACCCTACTTTTTGCCAAAAATTCCAAAACTACCCTACTTTTTCAAAAAATTGCATAAATGCCCTACTTTTTCAGATTTTCTGGTACCACTCCACTTGGAGTTGCGGGGTACCCTCAAAAGTGACGAATTTTTTGTCCTTATTGTACCCCTCTACTTGGTCTTGCAGGGTATTTTCCCTAATTTTTTTCGAAAATTTTAAATACCCCCATCTTGACTTGCGGGGTATTTTTGGGTTTTTTTTTTTAATTTCAAATACCCCACAACTTGGGGTAGAGTGGTATAATAAGGACAAAAATTTTGCTGCATTGGTTTCCGTTTTTGCATGCATAATATATAAAAAAATAATTAAAATAATTTATTTTTATAATTTAGGCATTAATAAAAAAGTAATTATAATAATAGTCATAATATTAATAAAATAAAAAACATACCAAATACAATAAATATGAAATAAAGACTAGATTGCCACTGATGTCTAATATTAGTGCAATCTTTGCTGGAATGACTGGGCATCCTACACACGCCGCATCTTCTCTCAGTTTCCACATCGTCCATCTCGGTCCTAATGCGAGTAATTGGTGGACGACCTTTCTTTGCCCTACGCATGGACTTGTTGGGAACCACCTTTAGTCCT
>Ga0228711_1003854_pt1 | contig 23265 bp, 9 predicted proteins | sample MedpolnodulmetaG_2_FD_177996 | JGI IMG/M metagenome (GOLD analysis project Ga0228711, IMG submission 177996) | Root nodule microbial communities from Medicago polymorpha collected in Santa Monica, California, United States - brown nodules | ecosystem: Host-associated > Plants > Roots > Nodule...
AAAAAAAAAACCAAAAAAAAAAAAAAAAGTAAAAAAAAAAAAAAAACCTAAAACATAAGAAAAGCTATACACATACATTGTTATCCTAAATATAAACCATCTAATTCTTTTACTGCATAATCCTAATTATTTTCCCTCCTACTATATTGTAAACAAAATATCTAATCCTAATGGTATTTTTGTCTAATCGAGAAGTAACCGGAAATTGTTAGGACACGAGGGGAGTCGGAGAGTCATCCACATTGGACGCAGTTCAACCATAAAGTGAGTTAGACACTACACTTCAACCCATAATTTCAAGACAACGTGTTTATATGTCATCTCACGTATAAAATGGTCAACCTCCACTATTCTAAACAATGTGAAACTTCTAACTGACATTTGCTACACAATAATCTCCACTTCAAATGTGAGCACATTAATTCATCATGGACATCCCTCAGGCGGAAGCTTTTGCATATGTGAACATTTGCTTGCGCCATTGTTGTCGCTTCCCTCAACTCAATGGAGTACGCCGCCTAAACACCTTGTGAGAAAGACTTTTCATATGAAGTGTATGATCGAACCCTTTTTCGAAAATCAACCTTGATACCATTGTTGAAATACGAGGAGACCCCGGAGATCAGCAACATTAGGCTCTAAGCAACAAAGTGAGTTGAACAATATTTCTTAACCCAAAGTTTTAAGACAATAAATTTACGAACCCACACACTTATAAAATGTTCAAAGTTCATTTTCGTAAACAATATGAGACTTCTAATACACATGACAAATTCATAACGTTCATAAAAATTAGGATGGAGTACTAAAATATGGTGGGACCAGAAGATATGCTATATGAGTTGGCCACGTGATGTAAGAAAGTGGGCAAGCATTAATCACGTGATAGAACGCGGATTAAATGGATAAACTGACATCTGTCCACTAAATTAAAAAGCATGCAAATCCATTAGCATAATCTACTCTTATATTATATGCATTGTATCGCCACTGGCTTAAGTCATAACTCATTCATCGTCATTGTAAATTTATTAACTATTCAATAATTAATTTAAAATACCTGTTTTTTGTGAATAATAATAGTATGTACTTCTGTCAAAAGAAGAAAAAATATATACATATCGTTTGTGATTATAAAAAAGAAAAGCCAGCAAAAGCCAAAGTTCAAAATTGTGCTGCTTCATCTTGCAATTTTTTTGTGTCATTCGTATGACTTTTGCAATTAGATTATATTATTAGCAAGAATGTCTCTATTAGGATTAGGATCAAATGAAGACTTGTGCAGAGACTATTAAAAAGAAGAGAGTGGTACGAATTCAGTAGTGATTATTACACGACACCCAAATTAAAATGGATTTGTTAACTAATCCCTAAACCGATTCCCTAGCAGAGGAATGTCAGCTTCCTTAGCCAGCAATCACATGACATAAATATAAAATATATATTTTTTCCAAATAGTAGTATTATTTATACTAGTATTGTGCAGTTCAGCAAAGAAAAAAAAATATTTGTATAACAATATTATCTTGTTATTTTTTTTGAAAGAATTTATTTATTTTGACAAAAACAAAACGATATTCATTCATTTAAATTGATAATTTACATCAGATAAAAACATTGTTAAAAATGTAAAGAGTGAAACTGCAAACAAACTCACAACACCCAAATTAATAACATACGACGACAAAATGCCTACAAATAATATGATAAAATCTAAGTCATCGAACAACAGAACGCCACACTTCGACGACGAAATCACAAAAAACACAAAAGGAAACACTTGATATATGTGAATTTAAATTAAAAGAAAATGAGAAAAAGATGTAGAGGGATGATTCTATGTCAAAAAATGACCTAAAACCACCCCTCCTAAATGAAGGAGAAAGAAGGCATAGAGAGAAGTTGGGTTTCTCTCCCTAAAAGTTGGAGTTATTTACATATGGTGGAAGGTTTTTGTTGAAAGAATCTTGTTAATTTCTTTGTCGCTTATGTTTTATTTGGACGCGAAATCAAAAGATGAAAAACAGTAGGAAAAAATTACTGTCAGTACTAAAAATAAATCATCTATTTATCTATAATAGGCTTAACCCAACAAGTTCAACAAGTGAAATCAGAGGTTGTTATGGTGAACATTTTCTATAATATTAACCGGGCTTAAACATGAGTTTTTTTATTTTTATTTTTATGAGTTTTTATGTGGTGTTTGTTACTCTGTCACATTAATTTTTTACCCATTTATATAAAGAAATTGTTATGTAACAAGTGAATCTTTTAATTTTCAATATAACATTGTTTAGTTTTTTTAATCTTCCAATTAATATTATTTCATCTCTCACACGCCAATATATTTGATTTTATAGTTTATGGTAGAGATAAATAAATACTCCAATATTTTTCTTTTATTTAAAGGTAGTTAAGCAAAAATATTATTATCTTTCTTTTATGGGGTATTAAGTTATTTTGATCCATGAATGTGTAATGAATAATCACAATAATCCTTCAATATATCAAAATTTTAAAATAGTTTTTGAATGTACATTTCGTTTGTCAAAATAGTTATTGACGTTGAAATAGTCTCTCAATGTTAACATTAACTATTTTCATATAAGAATTGATATAATAGTAAGTAAGTATCTATAGATATTGATATGAAAATAAATAAATATATTGAGGGACTAATATGATAATATTGACGAGACATTTTAACGTAAAATACTATTTTGACTTACATAGTACATAATCGTAGACGATTTTGATACATTATAGGACTGTTGTGACTATTTATTACATATTCAATAATCAAAATGACTATTAGTCTATTACCTCTTCTTTTATCTATAATTTCCTTTTGAACTTTATTAAATAATCAAATGGATTATTCATTGTAAAATGGGTACAAATTTCACAAGAGTGGAAAAGAAAAGGGAAAAAGAAATGGAGAAAAAGGGTGAAGTTCTCTATTCTTGTTTGACAGAAAAGGGAACAATTTGATAAATACTATATTCATGAGTGAATAAATAGACATTTATGTCATAAGTGCAACTTTTATCATAAAAGTGTGCACAGACCTTTTTTATGTTAGGGTACAAGTTTAATCAATAATTTTTTATTTTTCTGCATATAATCTGTGTGAGCTTCAGTGCAAGGCTCTTTAAAAAATAGATAGACATCCATTTGTAACAAATTATTGTCTACTCTAACATTTTCTCTTCATGTGATGAGATGAAATATTTGTTAATAAAACATTTTATTTTTCATTTTACCTTTAGTTATTGTGTCCTTAGAAGAGAGAAACACTTCCAGAGCCATCTTTTATTTCCGCGTTTTGCTAATTTTAAAACTAAAAACACTACTTGACTTAAAAAAATGAAAGAACTACTTAACAAAAAAATCAAAAGCATTACTCTATAATTAATCCTCTAAACCCGTAGGTTTCAGATTTATTGTTTCTTAAAGAGAGAGGTTTGTTCGTAGGAATTGGTCATTTACACAAAAAAAAGAAAAAAAACACAATGATTAGTTTGCAAGTTACTAGTACATTTTAATTTTTTTGGATTATTACAATATACTTTTCGCTTCTTATAAATAGGCAAAGTTCACGAAGCAAAGTGTTGCAACTGTTGTGCATGTATCTGACAAGCTGTCTTTATGTATCAGAACTCAGAATCTTCTCTTATCTTCGTTTAAAAGAAGAACTTTGCTTATATGGTCTTAAAAGTAATCATTTTCGCCATTAAAAGTGTCATTTGTAGTCGTAGTAGTCCAGCATAGATCAATGAATAATATTTTAAACTAACTGATATGAACCTCTTTGTTGGCCAAATAAATTCTAACGTTATCTCTAGACTTGAAACCGTTTGTTATTTATGATGTGTATTACAATCCCTCAAAAAAAAAAAATTATGATGTGTATTACAAGTTGATCAATTGGATCAATATGGCAGTTCTACTTAAAATATAATGATAAAATTTGATAAACTTGTTTGATTTGACTAAAAAAACGTGATTGATTAATTGTTTGTGTTGAATGAATTTTACAACTAGACCCTGACACGTGCGATGCGCGGGTTTGTTTCGATTTTCATATATAAGCATTAAGTTGACTATATTATTAGTTGTCGATATGTTTAAATGTATTATGTATAACATTTCAATAAAGACTACAATGAGCAAAATGCACCGAAGTTAGAACTCGTCATACAAAATCTAAACAATGAGCAAAATTTAAACAAAGAACTAATTAAATAGTTCAAAATACACATCAAAGGAAAAAAAGTTATTGTATAAAGTTAGTATGAGAAACATATCAAGTGATTCAACCATAGAAGCCTATAAGGTCATCTATATTTTCATTTTTCAAGACATGTGTCGTAGGAAAAAGGGGAAGAAATGGATGAAAACCGCAGACTTTTAGATTTAGATTGCGAAGGAGAGAGGAGAAAAAAGTGCTCGAAACTGTTTGGAAAAAAAGTAAAAGGAATTAATTGGTTCTTTGAAAAGGGAGTTTAATATTAGATATCATGTAGTGGAAGTCAAATGAAATCAAAAAAACAGCAAGTGGCTTGGTGGTTAAAATGCTTTGAAGAAACCAATATGGCTTGGGTTCAAATCTTCAAATTACGCATTTGTGAAAATAGTTGTTGCAGTGAGTTAGTGACGTTGTAAACATGAAACATGAATAAAATGATGAATTATCAAGTTCTATGTGCCCTTAATTGATTACGATACTTTCATGACCTCAATGAACCTAGGTGAATTTGAGAAATCTTCACATTTTTGTATTCGATAATCTTTCATTAAACTATCTGAAATCCGGCTAAACCTAATTTGGTAATTTGTTGTATTCGGCTAACAACTTCAAATATTATTAGATGTAAACAATATTTAAAAACAATTTTTTTGCCAACTAGTGGTAATTAAAGTTACCAAAATTGAGAGATAAAACTTAACAATGGAAGAGTAAAACACGAGTCTCCTGTCAAATGTTCATCGTAGAGAATTTCAATCCCTCTTTTCAAAACCCTTGGTTCCCAATGTTTTTAAAGGGAAGTTCTCATCCAAAGTTTTTATTTTTTATATAAATAATTTTCAAAGTTATTGTTATAAAAATAATTTTTAGTCAACAGGAAAAGGAAATAACAATAGAGTATTTGAGCGTGCCGGTATTACTACTTCCTCAAATATAATTGGCTAGAGAAGTTGGTTATGGAAGAGAAAAAGTGGGTGACCCGTGACTTGTTCTTCCTAATCCTAAGGTGTGGTGGTATGGTCCAGTGAAATGTGATGTAATTAAGAACAAACTACTTTTTTTATACAGAAAAATTAAGAACAGTATATTGGTTACGTAATGTTGCACACAGTCCTTTCGTTTATCTACACACGTGACTTGAGGTTTAGCTCACGTGGCCCCCATCCCTGTCCATCTGTATCCTCCACAGTCATAGAACTGACGAAAGTGATCGCTGATCATATTCTAACAATACAGTACATCTCTTTTCTTTGGAACTAATTTGTTCAATCCAATATATATTATATTATCTGATAATTTTGGCATGAATAACAGATTAAATCATCAATTTTTCTATATTTGACCAAAAAAATTCCCTGTTATGGAATTGGATATATGGTAGTTATATAATGAACTTTCTAGATGAAAGGTTATTATTATACTATTTTTTACCATAAGTAATCAGTATATATTATTTTATCGTCGTTTAACGATGACTAATTTTTTCAAAAAATCATAAGATAAATAATGTAGTTTTTTTCCTTTTCATATAGATTTGTTCATGCAATAACTATAGATTGAATCTCTGGTCAAGTGGTCATACACAAGTCTATTCGCTTTTCATTTGTCAATTATGATGATAATTGAATTAGTAAAAATAACCTATAAATTCGCAAGAAAGCAAGGTTATCGATCGAGATTTTTTAACCGCGTGAACATTTAGATTATACTTTTAAATTACAAGTCGTTTTGACTATTTTACGTAAATTAAAAAATAAAAACGAATAACCAAATAATTAAGAGTATAATAGAAAAAATAGCACTAACGTTTTTTTTATATTAATTTATAATTTGAAACTAATTTTTTTTTGTTAAATCAACTTATAATTTAAGCTGGAGGGAGTAAGACGTAAACTATAAACTAAAAAACGTATCTAACCACAGGCACGATTCTAAGGTCCGGCGAGCCTGGGCAGTTGCCTAGGCCCCGGCCCAAATTTTTTGTAATTTCTTATGTAAATCCTTTTGAATTTCTTTTATAAACCCCATAAATTGGACAATTTCTTTAGATTTTTTAATTATTTGTTTACAATTTCTTATGTAAACCCTATAAATGTGTTCAATTTTATTTTACCCAAACTTTATAATAATCATGGCTCCTATAACCAAATACCTTACTATAACCCATTGCAACTTTAACATTCATCCTTCTTAAACAAAAACTTATTTATCCAAAAGGAAAAGTAGAAAGATAAAGATATCGTCACTCCTCGCTGTCCTATTGTATCTTTGCATCACAACGTAAATGCTCGCCATGATTACCGGAGGGGCTAAAGAATCGTTTCATTGATCTATTGATCAATTGATATTTGTTTATTTAATTCAAAGTGAAAGAAATAATTATAAAACACGATTTAACAAAACAAAAGAAGGTAAGGGGAAGCTACAGGCCGGCGGAAAGAGAAGAAAGTCCGACACATAGGTTTTAAATTCACATGCCACTACATAATCAACTTAGGAATGTGACAAATTTATAAATAATATTGAGATTATTATATTTAAAGAGCCGTTTCTTTCAATTATATGCATGATAAATTAAACTAAGAAAATGAAATGCGTGGATTAATATGAAAGGTGCCAAATAATTAAATAAATAGCAAAAATGATATAGCCATACTGAAATAATATACTATCATTTATGAAACCCTAATTAAAGAATGGGGAATACAAGTACATGTTTTGAAGCAAGCAACCATATGTGTCGTTACATTTTAATTGCGTATATAAAAACCGCAATTAGTGGAAGTACATGTATTGTGCATGTATGTGGTGGGTATGAATGAGTGTGAGAGAATCTTGAGGACCTTGCACATGGAGGCATAGGGCAAAGCATGTAGAGAAAGTAAAGAACAAAAACATACATAACATTGTTTAATTATATGTTGATGATCAACAACATTGTTTAATTATTTTTGATGATCAAGATCATTGTTTAATCTAAGACACTTAAAAAAAAGAAAAAAAAAGAATCCCGTATTTGACGGCACAGCTAAAAAGATGAACTTCCATGCTTCAGAATATTGAGAAACCTGATTAGAGGTGATGCATCACGTGACATTTCTTCCTTCATTACCAACACATACTGCTTTTCCTCTCTGGCTTCATTCTTGATTTTCTATCTCTTGTGAATAAAAAACAAAACAAGAAAAATGTTTACTCATAGAAGTAGAGTTTAGCTTAATAAATTTAAATGCAACTTAGTTGGATAATATTGCTTGGGATCTGTGCACTAATCATCGTATCCATATTTTTATCTCTTTAATTTCATTTTAAGGACATCAACTGCTCACTGTTCCCATGTCAACGCTTGTTCTGGTCATGCTTTCTCCCCACGTGACTGTCTTCTTGCATTTACCATCACTACTACTAGTACTATATTTGTTTGGTACTAAAGTAGTTATTGCGAATGTCTTGTACTTATAGTAAGAAAATATAATTTCAATTCAAAAATATAAAAAAAATGAGATGTTTATAAACTGTATTGCTAGTGTGTATTTTAATTTTATATAAGTTACCTAAAATAAATTATTCACGGTATTTAATTTACATGTGTCTTTAAAATACAAATAGTTATTTGTTTCCTATTTAAAATAAGAAAATACCTATATTTTTTTTAAAAAAAAAAACTAGTCAAACCTAATTTGGTTCTTCTTTATTCAATTTAATCTCTCACAAAAAATAATAATCGATATAGTTGCTTGTGCTTTTATACGTGAGACAAATTAATTATTTTTTTAGGGGACAAATTTATCTTCTTTTTTTTTGACAAGAAATTGATCTTTTATTGATTTTGAGTAATTATAATAGAAACTAATTTTTTTTAGTAAAAATATAAAAAAGACTAATTTTTAGGTACAAAAGTTTTGACAAGAAATTGATCTTTTATTGATTTTGAGTAATTATAATAGAAAACTAATTTTTTTTTAGTAAAAATATAACAAAAGACTAATTTTTAGGTACAAAATAGAAGGATAATTTATTCCTATATAAAACTGTTAGAGATAATATATTTTTTAAAACAGTGATAAAGTTGTTTATTATTTTTGTGAGATTCTAAACTAGGAGAGCGGAGGAGCCGAATATGTTCACTGAGTTCAAGGTGGGGATATCGGGTTTAGTGGTGTCTAATCTCCGGTATGCATACAATGTTATTTTTGAATTGGGTTATGCTCTTTGAGTTAACTTTGTTAAATAGTTGTGTCACAAATGTTAATTTGGATGTAACATTGTTGGGGATGGCAGAGTAGTCTGGGACGTCCACGATAATTCGGAGATCCTGTTAAAATCTCGACAATTTTTCGTTTCAAAAAAATTGAAAAAAAAAATCCAATACCACATGTAGTGACAGACAACTAAGTTGTAGTTATGTATACTAGCAATGCTTTAAACATGGCTTTTACGTACCGACAGACATATAGGCTTTTATCTGTGGAAAATGCATAATTGACATCATAAGACTTTTACCTACGAAAAATAATAATATTTAGTGACGAATTTTGGCCCCAGGTGCAGGTTCTATTTTTTCTTCAAAATTTTAAGGGCCTTATAAACTTAAAGCCTTGGGAAGAGTGGTACTTGAATTTTACGCTTTGTCTTTTCCTTTCATGTATATTGGCCTTCTAGGGGGAGGATCTGAGCAAAGAGGTAACTTTGGCATCGCCCCAATCAAGCTAGTTTATAGATCGTGGAGTAATTGACTTGTTAGTTTGGGTGGGGTAAACTCTAATTAATTTTGCCGTTAATTCTATACCCATATTTTGCCTTTATTTTTGTCAGTATGTGTGTTAAGGTATGGGCAACGGAAACAATCACATGTCTCCAGAGAATTTTAATTTGAGGTCGTCTAAAGGTGGCCTACCAAGTTTTCACGAGTTCATTGGTTTAGGGTTTGCAAGACTAAGTGTACATGAGGCCTTGGAGTGCGAGAATTAAGTCTGTAAGCAGTGTTGGATGATTTATTCTAGAGGGTCGTCGGGGTGGGGGTAAGTGCATCATCTGTTTGGTGGAAAATTGTCATAGTAGGTGAGCATCATCTACCTCTTATTAGTTCTCAAAGTGGGTAACCAGGGTGGTTTGCAATAGGTTAGATACTTCCTTTAGAAGCAATCCCTGGGTGAGATCGGTAATCTAAAAGATCCTCTTTCAAAGTTTCTTCTTAGTTTTAGAATAAAAACATTTTAGGGTTAGGCTTTAGAGTAATTGGATGGGGATTCCTCGGTGTGGTACTTTAGATGGAAGAGACGACTTTTTGCTTTGGAGCAAGAGCTAGGTACCAATTTGATGGCAATTCTAGTAGATTTATCCCCCTCAAATGTTTTCGATCTTTGATTGTGGAAGCATGATGCCAAAAGTTTGTACTCAATTAGTTCAATGTACCCAGTGCTTTCATAAGCATCTTAGTTTATGGTCTTTCGAGAAGTACGGTTTTTAGCGAAGGTGTGAAATAGGCGAAACGAACGCCTTCTAAGCAAATTGTTTTCTCTTGGAAGGTCATACACGGTAGAGTTTCTACTCACCGTTGTATGTGGAAACATAGGGTAATAATGGATCTCATTTGTATTTCCTTGGTGTTTTGTGGGGATCTGGAAGAGCCTGATAGCTATTTGGTTTTCACTAATGACTTTGCTTCTTGGGTGCAGTATAATTTTTTTAGATGGTTGGGTTGGGAGTTGATTTTGCCTACATATTTGTTTTATTTCATTTGTATAATATCATTTTTTGTTTGCTATTTGGTGACTTCTTAGACCTCTACCATAACACACACACACTCGGAGTGTTGGAAATAATATTAATAATTAAACGATACTATTAAAAATTGAAAATGATCTATCAACCGGAAACATTCAGTTTTATAAATGGATCACTTATTATGAGATAGCAGGACTATATTCATTTTTTCTTTGCAACAAACATGGGGTATATTCTTATTTGATATGATGAATATTCAACTATAAAGAAATTTCATTTTATTTTAAAAATAATTAAATTAAATTTACTATATCACATAACAAATACGTTACACACTTTTTTATTTTATTTGCCTTTCCTTAAAATTTCTTGTATGTAAGATAAAATATTTATTTGACATGTACCCTTTTTTTTTTGGTACAAGAGAGGGACGAAGCCCAAACATATACCCTTTTTATTGTAACGATGGAATACAAAGTATTCTCATCTTGGGAAGAGAACATTTATACATATATGCGCAGGACATATTAAACTTTGGTCTAATGTTTTCCCTTTTTGTATTTTTTTTAAACCATCATTAGAGAAATACTATATAGTAATAAATTATTATAGCACAAGATGCGTATAAAACAAAAGAAAGAACAATCGAGACCTAGAAAAATAAAACCTAAAACAACGGAAAAGAAACAACACACCGAATGTTGTTTTAGTGAATCACAAAACAAAGAAAATTTAGTGGATTAAACTACCATTGATTCAAACCATACTTGAAACTTTTAGTCTTAGATTTAATCCACCACGAAATCTAAACTTTGACTTTATCTAAAATCCAATGAGATGCCGGTTCTTTATGACCAAATAGACGTTTATTGCGTTCTTTAAAAATCTCATGCACACATCAACTTTGTATGTCGAAAACAAGCTTGAGATTCCTTGTTATTAGAGTGAAACCCTCTAAATTGATATGCATGCAAAGAAGCAACATTGAAAAGAGCATTAGAAATGCTTGGCCAATTAATGACAACACGCGTAAATAAATGATCTTTTTTAGAAAGTATGTGTTTAAGGAACCGTCATGCAAATAACGACACCTCTAGATAAGCATATGCTAAACTCATTTGACAAAATATGATCTATATTGATCAAGTTGTCTAGACCAACTATATAAAACATTATCGATGTTATACATTTATTGAGAAATGTTAAATATTAATTAAAAGTCACGTTGTTGTGTCGTTTTATATTTATTAAGTAGTTAAATCGTTAACTTTATCAAACATTTTAAATTCATCAAGTTAACTTATCACCTATCCGATACAAATTCATATTATTAAATGGTTTATCAACTATCCCCTATTTTTTTCCATATAGTGCCTCATTTGATCAAAATTTTCTTCAAACTCAAATAAAAAATTGACTACATCTTATTTTCAAATATCTTAATGCAGGAAAAGCAATACAAAATCAGACAATTTACATCAACCAACAATAAAAATTGAAAATGATCTCGACTCTTAATTCAAGACTGAACATTTGATATAAAAAAATTTATGATGCAATTATTACACCATATTCTTCTTATATTGGATAAAAACAATCATATATTGGTTCAACATTCACCCTGACCCTGATATAGGATAAATGTTTCTGTGAAAGTACTGTGTGTACTATACTACATATGTATCTTATGGATTAAAGAAAATCCAGGACACAAATAACAGAATTATATTTTTACTGACACGACCTAATTAATTCCGTAATAAGGGATCACGGATTGCGTAAATATAAATTTAAAATATAGTACTACATCTGCTTAGGGATTGCCGAAGCATTAGAAAAATTGTTAACAGAAAACAAAGATAAATTAAAAGTTTTTCACACTACTTACCGTGTGTTTAAAGAAACGGCGACGTTTACACAGAATAAACCGTTAATTATTGACATAACTCCGTTACCCGCCGCAACGTCGTTTGTAAACGGAGTTTATTATTTAACGGAGAAAAAAAAGAATAGAAAGGAAATAAAACTGGATGGCGAAAACACAGAGCAGAGAGAAAGTATATAAAAACATCTTTCATCTCAATTATATATCAATATCAATTCTCAAACTCAACAGAGAAAGTTAAAGGGTCCGACCCGAGACCTCATCTTTCGCTGCAGTGCTCGTTTTCAGAGTAACATAAGAATCGATAGAGAAAAAAGTGATTATAAGAAAAAGCGCGGCACACAGAGAAGATAGCGCTCGAAGAATCTCTTCTACATCGTGCTTCCTCTGCTTCTCAATTCTCACTTTTTTCTCGTTCAACACTTCAATTACTCAATTATCATTACGGTAATTCACTGATTTCTTCAATTTCTTGTTTCTTAGTGGAAATTCGCACGTACTTGTGTCTCGTTGTTTGGATCTTTCCTTTTTCATTTTTTTTTGTAGAATTCCAGAGTTTGTTGTTTTAACTGAATTATGCTAATACGAGTCTTACTTTAATTAGAACTGAAAACGTGTTGAATTATGGAAGTTGATTTGAATTTGAATTATATGTAATGTCTGATTTCAGATTCTGTGAAATCTTAACAGGACGCTCTGCGATTGAAGATTTTGGAGCAAAATTGTGTTGTCTACTGACTTTCGTGGAAATCAATTACGAAATTTGATATGCATAAAGAAAAACTCGTAGATGATTCACAACGATAATTCGATCCGTAAGCTCTTGATTGGCAATTAAGGACGCAGTGCTTGAATTCGTAGTAATTTGTAAACTAGACGGAACGAATGTGTCTCCGATCTTCAACCTAACAAGAGAATTACAGTTTCTACTAAATTCGGATCCGATCGAAGCAGCGAATTCAGAAATAATTTAGTGTTGAAAAATAGTAACAGAATTGTGTTCTATGAGATTTGACCAAATTTCAAAATTCCGTTGAATTACGTACCAGAGAAGAGAATTGAGATTCAAGTATTGATGGAGCTTCCTCAAGCACGTTCTTATGGTGCCGAAGGTAGTTTATGATTTTATTATTATTTTAAAAAAGAAAATTAGTAATAATTTAATATGATTTGAATTAATATTGTTTGGATGAGATTTTCTGAAACTTTTCTGTGCGGAAACAGGAGCAGGGAGGAAATCGACGCATGATTTTCTGTCACTATACAGTAATTCAACTGCCGAACAAGATCCAAGGCCATCTGCTCAAGGTACTGTATAATTTGTTTTATAATTTTTGGTTATTATTATGCAAAATGATTCGGTGTGTGAGATTTTTCTTTCCTCTGTTGTTGCCATGTTTTTCTCTGTGACGTGGGGATCATGGTGTAAAACTAAAACTAAATATCTTAGTATAAATTCTACATCACGGTCAATTTTCTGCCAAATAATTCAACTGTAAATAAAAGCAGTTATACATCATGCTTGTTCTTGCACGTGACCTCTATTTAATCACAGGATCTGGGCCATGCTTCTTATTTATGGACTGCATATTAATTATAGGGTCTTGTTATCCATTGTGCAATGGTTAAGGAACACAAAAGTAACACGTTTGCATTGATTTCAACAATATTTTAACGTTTAAAAAGTTAAATTTATCACTTTTCACCATTTTTCTATATTATATTTTTATTTTTATCTCATTATCCAATGTACCAAGAGCAATGGTTAGCATTTTCCGTAATTATATTATTATCATTTTTAATTAACAAAATTTCCTTTGGTGGATTCCGAAGGATTTAACATCAAATGGAAAAGTGTAAATCATAATGTATTTTACACCGTCCGATAAAGTGTGCAGCATGAGGATGGTAGGGGCCCAATTTGATTGGACTTGTAGTTGATTTGACATTTCACATCAGGCTCGATAAGGATTGCCATTCCCGTGTGCGTGTGGTGTAGTTTTTCTGTTCTTTTCGTTTGCAAAATTACACCAATCTCAGTTCACCAGCGTTAAGATCTTAATTAAGAGAATGAAAATGAAAGACATGCATTTTTATTATTTCTCCAATCTTAGTTTTTTTCCCCTGAAAATCGAGCTTTTTTATGTGCAACTATAGTGATTAATATCGTTGAATATGATCATAATAAATGAGAAGAGGTTTTGAATTCAAACCTTTGTTAAATTGAAAGAAATCTTTATCATCTTATTCAAATGCACTTAATCTTTTTATTGAAGTAACACAACATGCACCTGTTTACCTCTTTTTGCATTTGAGGAAATCTGTAAGTTAAAACAATATATATTGTACCCTATACTGTGAGAGTTCCCTAAAGAATATAAAGATCTTGATATTTTAATTTTGGGCTAAAAAACCAGTATAATGGTATTACTATATTCCTTCATATGGACCATTGTAACAAACTTTCAATTGTTTTAAAATATAAGATCATATTTTTATTTTTTTTTTTAAAAATATTTGAAAAAATTATTTCCAAGTAAAATTTACTAGTATGTTTAGTAATTATCTAAAAATGTATCCTTTCATCATCCTCATTTTTCCATTATTAACTAATAATAGATAATATTCTATAAATAATTAAATAAATATGGCAGAGTAGAGTTTAAAATAAATTCCTTAAATTAATTAATAATACATGAAAGTTTTTTTTTTGACAAATAAAAATACATGAAAGTTATAACGAACAGGATTTGAGGATTGTATTTTAATATTAAAGTGATTCATTTTCTTAAATTTGATAACTTTAATTTAAACATGTTTGTAAATCAGAACTCAGCACTGATGTGTTACTTCGAAAACAAGATTTATATTACGTGTATGTAATAAGTGTATGTTGCAGTAACAAAAAGTTAATTTTACTAAGAAATTTGACATTTGTTGCCGTATTTTTTTGTCACATTGTAACAAATATTATTAAGCTATAAAATAAATTAGATTCGTGAAACTATTTAAAAGATGATCCAATATTTGTAAAAATAAAAAAAGTGATGTAATAATTATTTCATATTCACCTGAAAATAGTTTTTTATTTTATTTCGTATTTTACAAATCCTAAGAAATAGTTTTGAAAACTGGAAAAAGTTAACATTACTTGCCTGCGCACTATTTAATGCACTTGCTTGGCATATGCTCACGAGTCTTTTGCTTCATGCACAGAAATGAAAACGATATGTATCAGCTTTTCACAGAATCGTTTGCAAGCTTTTCGCAGTATTTGTGTGTTTTTTATTTTCAAAATTATTTCGGTTAAATAAAGGAAATTGTTTTACTTCCCTTGATCTGCATGTCATTATTTCCTTCTTTCATGCATGAACAGCAAGTTTCCTCAAGACCCATGATTTCTTGCGGCCACTAGAGGAGGTAGAAGCCAAATCCAGTGCCAAGGAAGAAGCCACAGATGAAATCTCATCGGTGGTTGAGAAGCAACCCCCTTTAGCAACACCAGCTTCAGTTGAGCACCTCTTACCTGGAGGAATTGGGACTTACAGTATCAGTCACATTAATTCCTGCGTGAATAATAATCAAAGGGTTCCAAAGCCAGAAGCATCATCACTTTTCACTGTGCATCAAGCAACTAGTGCTGATAGAAATGATGACAACTCCAACTGCAGTTCACATACTTCAAGCGGTTTCACATTGTGGGAAGAGTCTGAGATTAGAAAGGGAAAGACAGGAAAGGAGAATAATGTTGGGGATAAACCCATTATAGGAGGTAACCATGAAATATTTTTTGAAGATGTTAAGTAATAAGTATATATATTTTATTTTTATTTTGAATCAAGCAAGAAGTATTATTTAAATGGAGAAAAATAAGGATAATTAAACCCCATTTCAGCAGCCTACACTTTATGCTTTAAACATCCCATAGAATATGAGCAAAATTCAGAATAATATGACAAGATTTTCGACACTCTTTACATTTATATGAACCAACCCCAAGATACTAACACTTTAATTTGAGCTATTACATTAATTACAGCATCACAATTAGCTACTACCCCTTGAAAAACATAAGGACCGAATAATACAAACTAAATGAAAATTATTTATTATCTCATATCATAATTGAAAGAGTTTATAAAGAGAGACACTCTTAACTTAAAATAAAAATATGAAAGTAATAAAGATAGAAAATGTTTAGGGCGTCAATTTCCTGCATTCTCTTATGATTTCATATAACGTGCATGGACATATATACACACACACCTGGACTTGGAGTATATTTCAAGTAAATAAAACACTATACTTTGTCTAAAAGTCGTTGCCTAATAATACCCAAAAAAACCGTAGCTTTTACTGCTAGAATGGTTTTTGAAGTGATAATATTAAGTGTTCGATTTTTTCTTTCGCCAATGGTTTTGCCTCGCATACCGGATTCATTCATGAAAATAACTGATTGAAAGGGCTTTATTGATTTTATGATATAATTAATACTTGACCCATTATTTTAAAAAATGATCCAATCATACCTGTAATTATTTACCTTATTTTCTCAAAATATATTCCCTGCCAATTTTAGTTGTTTTTGTTTGTAACGTGAAATTATGCCTTTTGTCTACACCACGGATGAAAGTCATCTTAATTCCATAGCTATATAAATTAATCTTGCAACTTTCAATTGTGATTATTTGACCGAGAAAGTTTTCCGCTTCGAATATAGTGAAAGTACTAATTTATTTACAACATTTGTTCCAATTATTTTCTCCAACGTTCTTCATACACATGAATGATACTAGATAGACCGTGGCGGATTACCTGTCTAGCAAGTCAACTTCAATGTTAACTAGTTAGATTTCGAGGAAAAAAAATGTTGTATACTAATAACAATGATCAAATATCAATTGCATAGTATTTGCGACGGTAATAACATTTCGCAGCACTTTATTATGTGGCAGATTCTGCTGCTAAGTTAGGGCAGTGGACATTGAAGGAGCGAACGTCTCAATCGTTTTCTAACAATCATCATGGCAGCTTCAACTCTCGCTCTTCATCTCAGTAAGTCATATTACTTTGTACAATTTATTTTAACTTTTTTACTCGGAATAGTTGCCTTTTAAGATGGTTTATTTAATTAAATATATGTTTATGCTGAACTTTTTGCACTTGATGCAACAGGACAACTGGACAGAAGAACCAGAGTTTTATGGAAATGATGAAATCTGCACAGGATTGTGCCCAGGATGAAGAGCTAGAAAATGAAGGAACGTTTTTTCTCAAGAGAGAATCCTCGAATGTTCAAAGAGGTAATTTCTAATATCTCCTTGTTGAGAAAGGCAGTAGCAGGCACATACCTCTTTTAAGTTTTATGGCAATAAATTAGACTATTATGAGCTGTCTCAATTAATCATTGATAATAACAAGATAAATTTGCAAACAATCTATTAATCAATGATAATAACAAGTTAAAATTACAAAGAAAATTTAGAGAGTGATGAAATCATGAAAATATGAAATTCATTTTAACCTTCGTCACTAAATTAGTGATGAGGGAATCAGGAACAAATTACACTTGTTTTCCTTTAATTATAGTTGCCAAATTTATTTTTTACGAGGTTAACATTACCGGGTTATTTACAGGAGAACTAAGGGTAAGAGTGGACGGCAAGAGTACCGATCAAAAGCCAAACACACCAAGATCAAAACATTCTGCAACAGAGCAGCGAAGAAGAAGCAAAATTAATGACAGGCAAGTCTTATCTACTATGCTGATAGAACTTTTTCTGAATGTTACAACTTACAAGAGACACTTGCAAATTGTGATGGAGGTGTAAAAGAACTTCCCTTTTCTTAATTATGAACTGCATGCTTACTCAGTACTCACATAAATAGTTTAAGAGAAGAATTCCGTGCTATTGGGAGTAGTGTAACTGGTAGGTCCTAATGGTTAACGGGTATGTTGTACTGTTTTAGTCATAGTTTCATTCTTTTTTAGAAAGAACACAAAAGGTGTACCCTAAAAATGGCTTTTAGGAAAAGTAACAATGATTCGAATTAAGTGGACTATATTAGATTTATGGTTGATCTGTTAGCCTTGTTAGCCACCCTTTTACCGGGGTTGGGATTGTCTGGCTTTGGTGAGTGCATTGCATAAGTACTCAGCAGTTACAGGGCATTGTTTACTTCCATCATTACCTGATAGAACATTTGAATCAAACATGTAGGTTTCAGATGCTACGAGAGCTTATTCCACACAGTGATCAAAAGAGGGACAAAGCATCTTTTTTGTTAGAGGTAAATTCATACAGTTGGTGATAATTTTGTTTTTTATATGTATGTTTTATTGCTCATTAATGTTTAATCTGAATTATTTGTAGGTCATTGAGTACATTCACTTTTTACAAGAGAAGGTTCATAAGTATGAAGGTTCATTCCAAGGTTGGAATAACGAGCCAGAAAAACAGATGCCATGGGTAAATACCACACGTTGCTATCTTAAGCTGTGAAAGATTTTAAAAAACAAAATAATAGCTTCATTGATGGATTTACTATTTTCTGTACCTCCCGATCATTTTATGAGAAACATTTGAGTTATATTATTTGTCCTAATTATAAAAAACACTATTCCTTAGTTTTGATTGTCTGGTCCTTTATTTCTTTATAAACATGATCAGAGGGACTATCATTCAAGTTTGATGTCCTTGTTGGAATTGACTCAGCAAAGAAGATGCTTGTCTTGTTTAAGTGTGTGCATTAATTAGTATCACATAGTATAGCCTATTGTTGATGGATTTAAATTTAAATTTAGAAGTAATAACCATCCAAAAACTGATTCACATTTTTCAATTCAAAGCAGAGAAATAATGACAGGCCAGCAGAAAGTTTTCAACCTCGTGGCGCAAATGGTGGGTCTAATCCATCTCCAACATTGCTGTTTGCTTCAAAGGTTGACGAGAAAAACATCACCATCTCCCCAACAGCTCATGGGGGTATCCATAATGTCGAATCTAGCTTGAGCACAACAACTGCCTTGAAGACAATAGATCATCCGTCTGGAATAACAAACAAGGCTTTTCCAAGTCCTATTTCTTCCCAACCAAATTTCTTAACTTCAACCCAAATCGGAGGTTTAGGTGGAGCAGTGTCTCAGCTCAGACGTAGATTAGCATCTGATGCAGAGAACACCAATTATCAACCTTCAGTAGAATCTCAGACTATGACTTCAACCAGTGAAAAGCTGAAAGAGAAAGAGCTCACCATTGAAGGAGGTGCCATTAGCATATCAAGTGTGTACTCGCAAGGGTGAGTGTTTATCTTATAGTATTCATTTGATTAGTGTATAAATTAGAAGACAGTTTCTTTCCTTTATACTATTTTGAAGTTGTGTTGGACAATATGGATTCATCCCCTAGTGAGCAATTGTGGATAGAAATTGGAGATGTGGCAAGTGATTGTGGAAGACATATTCCATCCACAATCGCCTAATAATTCAATATCATCCCTGCTAGTGTATTTAATATTTATATATTCACCCTGCCATGAGGGTTAAAAAACTGTTTGCTGCATACTCATTGAATTCTGTTCTGCAGCCTAAACTTGGACTTAATTCACTGCCTTTCTCTGAATAGATGTGCACTTGTGCAATTCATGTTGCTGTAACTGCAATACTGTGAAAGTCTATAATTTTGATTTGCTTCTTAATAACTGTATTCATTCTTACCTCTTTATATTATAGTTTACATTTCTTCTGCTAAGATTGTTTGTAGTGCTGCCCTGTTCCATTCAAACAATTTATTATACAATATTGACACTACTATAAATATTTCCACAATATATGGATCAACCTAGCATGTTTTTGGAAAACTTCTAAATTCACTAAACTTCAAAATTTCTTCTTTTGTGATTTTAGAGAACTACCGATTTTCTAATCTCGAAATGCTTGCAAATGATAAATGTTGTAATTAGGATGCCAAATTGGTTTTTGTTAGTATTTTCATTTTTTTTTATCTCAAAGTAATTGTGCTATACCTGGACAGGTTGTTGGATACACTTACACAAGCCTTGCAGAGTTCAGGAGTGGATTTATCACAGGCTAGCATTTCCGTGCAAATTGAACTTGGTAAACAAGCAAGCCTCAGACCAAACATACCAATGCCAATGTGTGTTTCCAAGGTATATTGGCTCAAATTTCCCTCTTGTATAGTCTTTTTATAATCATTGCTAGTTTCTAACATTACATCAAAGCTCCACATTTTGAAACCATGTATTATTACCTAATCTGTCAATCATTTTCCACTAGGATGATGAGGATCCTTGTAAGAATCAAAGGAAGATGCGCTCTGGCTCTAGAGTCACTGGCTCTGAGAAGTCTGATCAAGCACTAAAGAAGCTGAAAATGTGCAGAAGTTAATTCAACCGTTACATTCATTCTTTCCTTAATAATTTTAATCAATTATTTGGGGTAACTTTTTAAAATTAATTTTTGGAAGGGGTATTTATTTCCTGTGCTGGATTATTATCCAGCATGGATGAGATTGACTGTACATGTAGTGTCTTAGTTTGTTGGGATCCTTAGGCTCCCCCCAACAAAATAATATGCATCATTTTAGTTTCTAAATATATATAATTATAGAGGCTTCCCATACTGATACAAGCAGTTTTTGATTCATAGCTTCCATTGTTGTAAATTAGTAAACTCTTGGTCTTTTATTTGCTGCATATTTTTTTAACATTGATTTTGGTGGTCTTGTGTATTATGCTTGAATTAGACCCTTTCCGTAGCTCATTATTTATAGCCTCACACCTCCATTGTGATAGCTAATAAAAATTGTACCTATTGAGATACCTTTCATGATTTGTTTTACTTGACCTTTTCTTGGATTGCTTCTATCAATTCTCTCCTTTTGTTGAACATCATATTAGTGAAATGAATCATATAGTATAATGAGTCAAATAGTTGAAAGGGGCAATATAGGAAATGTGAATGTGATGTCATAATCATTTTTTCTACCTATATTCTCCTTCTCTAGATTCTCGCTAATTCTTCCTTCTTATTGTAGTCATTCAAGCTTATACATTAACTATGAAACTTATTTTACTTCATCAATTCAATAAAACAGTTTAAGGATTCTACTTCATTTTAAGGTTTTACATATAGCTAATGGTTTAAGGTTGTGAAATTGTGATATTAATCCTATTATATGTTTGTTTTTAGCCCAATTGATGATCTCCATGCTCTCCTCGTATCCCAACACTTTTGATATAAAATTTATCCTATATAACATTATTTGTTTTTGCAAAATGTTGTTTTTTTCAAGTTATTTTAATGAATTCTTCCTAAGTTCTTTTAAACACATTTCAATCTAGGAGGTAAAATGTCACGGGATCGTCACTAAAAACTAAAGAACTTCACGTAGTTTTCCACTTCATTAATATGAAATTTAAGATAAGGTAAGAGCAACGATTTGTTAAAAACAAAGATTGTGGCTTGCCATCCATTAAGATTAGAATTTTAATCTGTGATCAATGATCAATCACTTTAAGCTGAAGCATTTGACACACAACAGCTGTCTTAGTTGATTAATTAATTAGTATTTTGCTTGATTATTGCTCTCGTGAAGTGGTGTTAATTTGAGAAAGAACATTGTGGCCAATCCTGACATGACGGAAAGCAACATCCATTATTTATGTAAACCACGTGTCTTCAAGGAAATCAAATATTTGCTTATGAAGTTCACGTATTAGTGTTACCAGTACCACTGTCAGCATTGGTGAGTGACCACCAGTGACTACAGACACTACTCAATGTTTAGGTGTTTGAATGGTACTCCTAAACAATAATAACATTAATATTAGTATATACTAGTGGAAACTTTCTCACTGTTGGGGTTTCTCGGATCATTCAAAGTATATAGTAATTTAAAAATTAGAAGCTAGAAAAGTTCGTGAGAATTTCCTTGGGATGCACTTCACATTCAATTTCCCAATAATAATGTTTTCTTATTTTCTAACTCGAGTATATATTATTTGTGCAAGAAGTTGCTCTCTATTCTAATTGTGTTTGGTGTGACAAAACAGTTTTTCAAAGCACTCAAACTCCAAGAGGAGACTTCCTAAATATGTTACCTTCAACTTAGTATAATATAAATCCTTATTTAGCAAGTCACCGATAGGATTCACAGTTTCAAAAATATGCTGTTTGATGAAAATTTCTGTCTGCCACATTCTTATGTCAACAAAATATGAATTGAATATGGTGATCCACTACTTCTGCTGCTTCATACAAAAAGGTAGATATATAATAACATCATTATTACAACGCACTAGTTCTGCACGATAATGCCCATACCCTCGACAACGAAAATGACTTAATTGCGGTGGCTGTCAAATATTATTTTGATTATACAATTCTTTTTTCCTCATTTTGCTTATGCAACTTCAGTAACGGAATCAGGAAGTATTGTCAAGAGGAGCTAAAATTTAACAAATGGTAAGCATCTACGTGCGATTAAATGCACACAGTCCATGTTTCTATGTATTGGGATGCATGCTAGTTTTTTGAGTACCTTAGATAAGAAGGAAAATGATAAAACCGACAAAAAAAGTCTTCAAAGTTGGCAGTACTAAAATTTGCTGGAGATAGGCAAAGGAACAAAAACTTTGAGAAAATCTTCTTCATGCTATGAGCTACAAATAATACCAAATCTCATAGAATGCATGACATGTTGCATAGTAGTAATAATACATACAAACCGGAACATCATTCATATATTGTTGTCCAAAACAATCACAATCTTGGCAAGGCAAGACGTCAAACGGGGCTATAAAACTTATTCACCCAACAACCACTTAACTCAAATAATTTCATCATTAATAGAATAAGCCAAAAATCAGACGGACCACATTTGTCTGGTTGCTTTTTTTGGATGCGTTTGTTACTTACTACCTGTCTCTGTTTGGGAACATAAGCCTTAAAGAATGGAAGCCTACTTTACCACCAACCTAGCTTGTAAGCTTACAAGACATCAACATGCGAACATAACTTGTGAAAATATAACTAGACTTAATGATTCAATTTGAAATTTCTAAATCATAGAGGTGACCTATTCAACTCCAAAGAATTGACTAGTTGGTGTGAACTGATTGAGAACCAATAAAATGATTTGTTAACATTAAACAAATAAACTAAAATAATATCTTATCTATAGTATTTGTCATAACTGATAAGGAGACAAATTCCTTTCTGATTGCGTTTTTTGGTTTTGACCTATAATTGCTCTTGAACTACCGTAGGTTGATAAAAATGTTTACATTTCGCAATTAGGATTTGTCTAGGATTAAATAGGCACCTCTTATGGTTGAGATATGAACCACATTTTTTTTTTTTTTTGTCAGGTAGCCTAGTGGC
>Ga0228711_1003862_pt1 | contig 23251 bp, 15 predicted proteins | sample MedpolnodulmetaG_2_FD_177996 | JGI IMG/M metagenome (GOLD analysis project Ga0228711, IMG submission 177996) | Root nodule microbial communities from Medicago polymorpha collected in Santa Monica, California, United States - brown nodules | ecosystem: Host-associated > Plants > Roots > Nodule...
AGAATTTCAAAATGAGAGAAATGATAAGAGAAAAACTAAGTAGTGTGTATTTAAAGTGTAAAAGTATAGAAAAAATAGCGAGTTGATGGTAATTTTATGGGTTTAATGAAGGATTTTTAGATTAGTGGGTAATTATGCTACCAAAATATTAGACTAAACAAAAGTCACATTAATTTACAATGTCTAATAAACACATATTTTGTGAACTTAGCAGAACACATCTACATTATTCCATTATCAGGTCTGGCCAAAGACCAAAAGTGAAGGAATTTGTAATAATAGAGATTGATAAAAAAAAAATGAAAGCGAAGGATATCCAAAAACTAAAATTTAAGATAAAATATTAAACAAATGACATCCAAAAATTAACAAAATAAATCATCACAATGTTGGGACTTTCTTGGGTGTCTACATTGGGTTGTATCATCATATTAAATTAAGATGAACCACATAAATTAGGTTGACATCACATGTTCATCCAAAGTTTTAAGACATTAGGTATATATGACATCTCACTTATATGTTGTTCAACACTTACTCTTGCATAAAATGTAAAATTTTAACCCACACTTGACACTCCCGCTCCCCCATAATGTTGAACCGAGATATGATACCATCATTGGGCCTTCTGGAGCAGGCAACACATGTGTGGATCGACTTATTTGATAAATAGAAACCACGCAAGTGAGAATGATACCACATATTCATCTAAAATTTTAAGGATTAAGTATATAAGTGTTCTCACTTATTTGTTGTTCAACCTCCACTCTTTTATCCAACGTTTGACTTTAAGCCTTTAACTAACATTTTTTTTAGGAAAGCCTTTAATGACACTTGATACATAGCAATATTCTTCCCATCAGGTACTACGAAATTTTGGTCGGTGCTTGACACAGGTGTCCATATTTGCCCTATTTTTTATTTTTTTTATGTTATATTGGTTTGTGATGTTGTTGTTAGTTTCACGTCATAAACCTATCCTAACTTTTAGTAGAGCTGGTGATATAATAATAAATTGACATAAAAAAATAGTATGATGCTTTTATGTATATATTTTTAACGGGAAAGTTTATTAAGTTTTTGTGAATTTACCTCAGTTGGTAGAGACAATTTATTATTATATATATAGACGAAACTTGGAAACCTTGTTATTAAATAAGTTATAATATTCAATTCCCTGCACAAGATGAATAGAGACAAATGAGATAGAAAAACAAGCAAATGACACCATATATAGACAGGAAAAAAAAGAAGCTAATCTCCATAATTGATTTTGTTTTGTTTTTGGATTACTCCATTTATTATCGATATACATATTCAAAATATTTTCTTAACGTTAGTTACCTGTGTAAAATATTTCATCGTTAAAGTTAATATTTCAGCATTACATTTGTTAACTTATTGTTGTTTTATGTTACAAAAATCCAAATAAAAACATACATGTTAATATTAATATATAATATTTAATTAAAAATACGACAACAATATGCACTGTTGATATATTGAATATAAAATAATGAATTTTTCATTTAAGCTATATTTATGTAATAAAAAAAAGTCGAAAATCTAGCATGTGCTTGGCACGGGTCCACATACCAGTAAGAATATAAAAAGCATATTAATAAGTAAAACTTTTGTTTAGTAAAACAAAAACAATGTTGTCATGTTATTGTTGGCCGAATATTGAAATAACTTTTTTCCCTCCACCGGAAATAGTCTTTATGTGAGGCAATGCAAGACACTAAATGCAGACACTCCGAGCCAAAATTCGATTGATTCACCACATTGTAGGAGACCAACTCTTTTTACCACACCCAAATACGTTTTTAATTGAAATGAATTTCAAATAATCACTCGCATTACTCAAGTTGCTTCATTCATGTCTATCTCCATAGCTGAAGGACGGTTCTTTTAGTGTTCGGATAGACATGTTACAGACAGAGAAGGTCTGACCTCGGATTAAATTCATGTCTATCTCCATAGCTTAATTATATTTGTTTGTTCTCGTGAGATGTCAAATAAAAATTGCCCACTTGACATAACTCCAGTAGTTTGTGAAAGGATTCAAGCAAAAAGTCAGACATTCAAAATATGGCCACTGATCTTTGATGTACTAATTTTTTTTGAAGAGAAATGCACATAATACTACTCTTTAATTAAAATCAACAGTTGTACTTAAGTGTTTCACATGCTGATACTACTATTACTATGGCAAAAGAGGTTTTCTTCCAAAAATTATCAAGTTTGATAATTTCAAAACACAATGTTCTTTTAACATACCTCGGGTTAAATTAAAGAAACTATCATCTTCATGGTTTTTTGACCCTAGACCTAAGTCTTCCAGCAATACTGTCTGGTGTTGGTTTGGTAGAAGAAGCAAGTAGCTTCACAGTTTTCGAACCTTCACTTTTTTCAAGCTTATCTTGCTCATCAGGGAAAATCAACGATCTCTTTGCGACAGCCTTGTCCCTGTCAGTTTCAGCTTCAGCTAGAGACTGCATTGGTCCAAGCTTATTCTCATTGACCTCATCAGAGAAAGGTAGCGACCTTTTAACTGAAACTGGGTTGGAAGCATCATCATTTTTCTCAACATTTGTATCTAAAACTGGGTTGGAAGCATCATCAATTTTCTCAACATCCGTATCTGAAACTAGGTTGGAAGCGTCGTCAATTTTCTCAACATCTGTATCTGAAACTAGGTTGGAAGCATCATCAATATTCTCAACATCTGTGTCTGAAACTAGGTTGCAAGTATCATCAGTTTTCTCAACTGTATCTGAGCGCCGAGTTTGGATGAGGTAGTGTGCGACTGATTTGTATCCCAACTGCAGTACCTAAAATAAGGAGATATTTGAGCTGCAACTCAATCTTTTGAAGAAAAAAAAAAGTAACACAATTTTAGCTAAGAATTATGAGTAACCTTTCTATACAGATTCCCAGTAGGTTCCCATCCTTTAGCATTACGGCATATGCTACAGTTGCAAATTCCACGACAAGGTGGGCATTTCCAAGTTGGATCCGCCAAGGCTTCTAGCACATGCTCCCCGTATCTACAAGAGCATGATAAGAAAACAATGTGCCGTATCAGGTCCAAGGTATTATTAAATTCTAATCTACACATATGGAAACATGTCTAAAACCATTTTCAGTATTTATGATTCATAATTATGCCAGAGTTGAAACATATCCAAGAAAGAACCCAAAGAGAGCATTATATGGTTCAAATCAAATGGCATATTTGCAAAGACATCCTTGTGTGCAAGTGCAATTGAAATGAGACATATCCAACCAAAGTGTCTACAACTTGTTTTACTATTCAAGAAATCAAGAAAGATAGGGCGTTTGTTTCACCTCTACAAACTAAGTTCCTGGGAATGTAAGATGGGAAGTATTTATTCCTATGTTTGGTACACATGCATACAAAAAAGGTTCCAAGGAATTAATTATACCCGGTAATTATTTTCAACCATATCATCCCATTTTTTATTCCCAGCGCAAAGGATGGGAATGACTTATTCCCAGCGGTTAACTTCCATTAATATCTCAAAAGTTCATTTCTACCCCTTAAGTAATTGCATGGCACCCCACGTCTGATGTGCCCACGTTTTCTTCCTGCCTTTACACAGGTTTTGCTACAGATTACACAGTTACACACTTGTAATAATCAAGGTGGTTAATTCAATCAGAACTTAACAAAACTTATGTGATTCTGATTGTATCAATAACAGTACATAGACATGGATGAATTGGTGTATGATAAATTAAAATTATCAAATCCGTTAGTTTAGATTATTCGATGCTTTGCTAAAAAATAGAGAGAAAATTGAGCAGACATATGTTTTACATAGTAGGGGTATTTTAAGACCATCCCCAATGGTGAGGTCTTCGCCATTTAAGACCTGGTACCTAATAGGTACCCCCATTGGGGAATTTTTTTTTTTGGGGTCTCTTAAGACCCAGGGTCTCACTTAAGACCCCCATTCTTAAGTGGACCCCACACCACTTTTTAATAAAATAATCATTTCCAGGAAAGGTAATCCTAGGAATACATTTTCATTCCATATAACAAACACACCCATAGGAAAAATATCCACCTAGAAACTAGAGCATCAACATTATCCTGATTTGTCAACAATAATATCCAACCAAACAAGCACAAGGAGACTCAAATATCGCTTACCATCATACATATATTAGGGGGGAAATATGTGGAAAGCATACCTCATGTACAAGCAATCTCCACAAAACTGCCCCTGAACAATGTTGCATTCGCAACAGTGTGTCCGATAGCCAAGAGTTTTTTGCCTATAAAACATTGTTTTCATTTAGTGAGCAAGTTCATCAAGAAATTAGATGGATAGATCGCATAATTAATTCATCACATAAATGAGGCATGGTAAAAATGGACTATGTCAACTTGGCCACATAAATGAGGCAAGGTTATGGACAAAAGCTTATTTGAGAATAAAAAGAAAGGAAACTCACTACTAATGAATGTAACTTCACAAGAGTGCCTCAATCCAAGTCCACAGGTTAAAATAAAACATTCTGAACATAGTAACAAAATACTCAACAGTTCTAAGAGATCAGGACCCAGGTCAAAAAGCCGAACACTCTGGCATAAAAAAATCTCTGGTTTTAACTCTCTAGCATCCCCTTCTTAGTGACCACCTTGTAAAAAATCCCCTCCTCTAGCATAACCACCTCGTCTCCCACACCCTTAACATGTGTCAATGTCACTTCTCTTGCTAGAATAAACATTCCCAATATGTTCCCATGACTCAATGATCAAGTGTTTGGTACTTTTTTTCTAATTGACCACCCAAATTGTTATCAGTTGTTAAAAAGCATATCAAATTCTTTTTGTATGTAATACTAGCGACTTAAAAGTTAAAACCAGAAAGACGTCTTCCATATAGAGAAATTTGTTTCATGTTATAGTATCATCTTCATATTCTCAGGAATGATATTGATCATAATACCACTACCAGCAATATTATTTCCAAGTACAATATACAAATATGTTTGGTACATAATATTCCAAAGAATGTTTCTAAAATTTATTTAATCCAAAAGTAGAAGGAAAAAAAAAATATGCTAGAATGAGGTGGTAACTGGTAATAGAAAGTTACAGTGGGTTGAATTTTAAATTATCTTCTATTCGAACAAAAATATTTGATGACCACCCTGTACATAATAAGAATGAAAAGTAGGCAATAATACCCAGATTGTTTAAAAGAACACTTGTTCCAAACTAGAAAATGCTATATCCCCAAAGTCACGTTAGCAGAATTGTTGTTGCATATCTTGAAACAAGCATACCTTAATCAAGTTTATTCAGGTCTTATTTAACAGTTATTTAGCTAAATTAAACTCGAAGTAGATTAAACTTTCAACAAGTTCTTGACAATAAAATGGTCAGCCACCAGTGTTGTCAATTGTGGATCGCAAAAAATAGTGGTTTGTTCAAATTTCGCTATGCTGCAACACTATTGCTGTTATTTGTTCAAATAGTGGGTTGTACAAATTCTGGTATAGTGTCCTTTCTCTTTTGGAATCACTAGAACCAGATGTACTGCACAAGAATCCTTAGAAAACCAAATAACAGTTATCACTCTACTATTCTACGTGAAGAAGGTGCCGGTACACTCCATAAAACAATGAACATCATTCCAAGGTTGAAGAGTCAAGAACCACTCTGCTACAGGCTGTTGAAATGCACTTACTAAAAACTCCAACTAAAACCCATCAACAACAACAACTACCAAGCCTTATCCCACTAAGTGGGGTCAACAACATGGGTAAAATTACGCCATATTGTTCTATCATAAACCATATTTTGGCCCAAGCCCAACTAACTAATCTCTAAATCTTTCCTAATAGTTTCTCTAGGTCTTCCTCTTCCTCTAGTGGTTTGACTATCCTCCATCTAATTTATTCTCCTTACTACAGAATCCACAGGCCTTCTCTCTACATGTCCAAACCACCTAAGCCTATTTTCCACCATCTTTTCCATTATACGTGCTACCCCAACTCTCTCTAATGTTGTCATTTCTAATCATATCTCATCTAGTCTTACCACACATCCAACCCAACAGAAACCCATAAAATAAATAAATAAATACAATACAGATGACTGACGCACAATAAAAATAGACAGTGTCGTTTTATTTTCCAACAGAAATTAAATTAATGCACTTCTATCATACACTATATCACATAGTACATTAAATACAAGCACAAAAAAATAGTAGTAGTAACATTTTATTATTTCTAGCAAATCATATCTAGAAAGTGCTACTCAAACATTAAATTAAATAAATGTTAACCATTGATGATCAATTTCATATACAGTCAAGGATTAAGTAGTAACTTTTACCTGCACTGATGGCAAGTTTTTCCTTGAACAGAATCATAAATCCGTTTCCCATCTTTCCCAACACCATCCACAAAAAGCTCCCAAGTTTTCTCAGTGTTCCCCAAAAGCTTCTCATGTTCTTCAGTGTAAATCTCAGGTTGAGGACCTTCTCTTATCACAATCCTATTACTTCTCTCAGGCTTTTCTCCCTTCACTGGTGCTTCAGAGTAACTAATCGGGGCAACATTCTGTAACCTAAAAACAAAATCAACCAAAAAATGATGGGTTTTTAGCATGATAAAAAAATCAAACAAAAAAAAAAGTTGGGTTTTAGCTAAACATATGAAAGATTGAATTTTTAGGGCAAAAACGGAAGAACCTGGAAGATCGGCGAGATGGGCCAGAAGGGTTAAGAGAAATTGGGGATTTAGGGTTCTTAGAAGGAGTTCTGCGTGAAGGTGGGTTAGGTTTGAGCTTGAGGGAAAGTGAAATGTCGAGAATACCCAATTTTCCCATTCTTTCGCGATTTTCGCGGATTCTTTCTTCTCTGGAGAGCTCGTATTCAGATATTTTGTGTTGATGATTGTTCATTGTGATTGCTGGTTGAGGATTGTCGATTTCAGTTCGATTTCGTTTCTGTAGAGGAGGCATTGATAAGATAGTGAGACTGGAGAGTGAGAGTGCAACGGTCGAATTCAGTGTTTTGATTTGGAAGTGGAGGAGACAAGGAGGGAAGACAGGATGTCCAAATTTCGGCTTAAATATGTTACGACTTAATAAATAAATAAATAAAATAAAATCATGATATTTTTTGGATAACTGACAACAATGTTTTATAGGCTTAATTGCAGTTTTAACCCCTAACTTTCTCAAAGTTGCGATTTTGGCCCCCTAAGAAAAAAAACTACAAAACAGCTCCTTAAGTTTTGCAACTGTAGCAGTTTTGGCCCCCCAAGGCAAAAAAATTTTTTTTAAAAATAACACGTGGCAACTAACTTAGGGTGCCACGTCAGCGTAGACCGAGTCAATATCAGCCTTGGGGGCCAAAGCCACATGTGCAAAACTTAGGGGGCTGTTTTATAATTTTTTTCTTAAGGGCCAAAATCGCAAATTTGAGAAAGTTAGGGGGCTAAAACTGCAATTAAGTCATGTTTATAGTGTTCTAAAAAAACAATATTTATAAGGTTGTCAAACTAGTAACGATATTGTGAGCGAACTCAACTTTTCTCTAGATAATATAACCAATGATAATCGCAACATATGAACCGTGCAATGAGCATAATAAACATTAATATATTTATATTTTTTTTTTGTTAACTCTTCGGTTCTCAGAAGAAGAAAGGAGTTCTGGTAAACATGAATTCGTCTAGAAGGTAAGTAAAATCCGACTAAAATTGTTTCATCAATCAAACTTGAATTCTTTTATATAATTTGTCATTGGTGGAGCTCATTAACTACGTTCAAATTGCTTGGTTATACATTCATACATTTAGTTAATTTAATTTTATTGTTATATTTTAGAAGCTAACTTTTAAAGGAAAATGCTAAGTGACCTTAAGGAACCAAATATAGTAATAATGGTCGATAATTTTGACTATTTCACTATGCAATGGCCTATGGGTATTTTTCTTCGAAAAAAATAAAATAAAATCAAAGAATGAAACAAGTTATAAATTTTTGTATGTCAGATAGTGTTGTCTTGGTTTTTCTTTCAAGCAGGTTGTGTTTATATAATTAATAGAGCAATAATAAAATAAATATTAGGGTTAAATATTATGATTCGATTTTTAGTCTCTCAAAAAAATTTCATATTCACTTTTGGTCTCATTTTAAAGTAAACTTATATTGTAGAATTCATATTTTTGAATAAAATGTTACAGAAAAATTTATAATATTATAAGAATCTTTTCCATAAAAAATTAAAATTTTATAACAAAACATGAATTAAATATGAATTTTACATTTTTGGCGGTTAAAATTCATATTTAATTTATGTTTTGTTAAAAAATTCTAATTTTTTTGGGAGAGATTTTTACAATATTCTACATATTTTTGCAGTTGGCTTAAAAAGAGGGACCAAATTGAAAATTTTATAAGAACTAAAACTTGAAGCAAATTTTAGAGAAAATAAAACGAAAAGTTAGTATATTTATAGGGACCAAAACATATTTAACCCTAAATGTTACTATAACTTACATGCCATTAATTAGTTTGTAATGTGTGATCATTTATGTTTAAGGTGGCCGGTATCAATTTTTTAAATTTAGATGAGATTTACTGGGGCAAACAATATCTAGGTGGGGTGCCATAGCATTGCATATATTAAGGGTGGTACCTAGGGTTGCACAATTATAAATAAAAATGCCAGGTCTCCTTTGCCATCACTCTAACTATTCTACTCATTAGTGGTTTGCCCCATTGAAAACCCTAAGTCTAGAGCATGTGAAAGGAAAAGGAAGACTTTTGTCTCAAATCTCGACGAGTCCGAGTAATCATGGTTTCATTCATCAAGTAAGTGTGTTCTAATTTCATATAATAACTTGACCTGATTAAATTATTTACATTATCTTCTTTTATATTTAATTGTTCTCGTGAGACTCAAACATGTCAAATAAAAATTGCCCACTTGACATAACTACAGTAGTTTGTGAAAGGCTTCAAGCAAAAAGCCAGACATTCAAAAATATGGCCACTGATCTTTGATGTGCTAAATATTTTTTAAGAGAAATGCACATAATACCACTACTCTTCAATTAAAATCAACAGTGGTACTTGAGTGTTTCACATGCTGATAATACTATTACTACGGCAAAAGAGGTTTTCTTCCCAAAATTATCAAGTTAGATAATTTCAAAACACAATGTTCTCTTAACATACCTCGGGTTAAATTAAAGAAACTATAATCATCATGGCTTTTTGACCCTAGACCTAAGTCTTCCAGCTATACTGTCTGGGCTTGGTTTGGTAGAAGAAGCAAGTAGCTTCACGCTATCCGAACCTTCAACTTTTTCAAGCTTATCTTGATCACCAGGGAAAATCAATGATCTCTTTGCAACAACCTCGTCCCCATCAGTTTCAGCTTTACCTAGAGACTGCATTGGTCCAAGCTTATTCTCATTGACCTCATCAGAGAAAGGTAGGGACCTTTTAACTGAAACTGGGTTGGAAGCATCATCATTTTTCTCAACATCTGTATCTGAAACTGGGCTGGAAGCATCATCAATTTTCTCAACATCCGTATCTGAAACTGGGTTGGAAGCATCATCAATTTTCTCAACATCTGTATCTGAAACTAGGATGGAAGCATCATCAATCTTCTCAACATCTGTATCTGAGACTGGGTTGCAAGTATCATCAGTTATCTCAACAACTGTATCTGAGCGCCGAGTTTGGATGAGGTAGTGTGCGACTGATTTGTATCCCAACTGCAACACCTAAAATAAGGAGATATTTGAGCTTAGCTACAACTCAATCTTTTGAAAAAAAAAAGTAACACAATTTTAGCTAAGAATTATGAGTAACCTTTCTATACAGATTCCCAGTAGGCTCCCATCCTTTAGCTTTACGGCATAAGCTACAGTTGCAAATTCCACGACAACGTGGGCATTTCCAAGTTGGATCCGCCAAGGCTTCTAGTACATGCTCCCCGTATCTACAAGAACATGATAAGAAAACAACGCGCCGTATCAGGTCCAAGGTATTATTAAATTCTAATCTACACATATGGAAACATGTCTAGAACCATTTTCAGTATTTGTGATTCATAATTATGCCAGAGTTGAAACATATCCAAGAAAGAACCCAAAGACAGCATTATATGGTTCAAATCAAATGGCATATTTGCAAAGACATCCTCGTGTACAAGTGCAACTGAAATGAGACATATCCAACCAAAGTGGTCTACAACTTGTTTTGCTATTCAAGAAATCGAGAAAGATAGGAAAAATATCAACCTAGAAACTATAGCATCAACATTATCCTGATTTGTCCATAAAAAATATCCAACCAAATCAAGCACAGGGAGACTCAAAATATCGATTACCATCACACATATGTTAGGGGGAAAATATGTGGAAAGCATACCTCGTGTACAAGCAATCTCCACAAAACTGCCCCTGGCCCATGTGGCATTCGCAACAGCGTGTTCGATAACCAAGAGTTTTTTGCCTACAAAACATTGTTTTCATTTAGTGAGCAAGTTCGTCAAGAAATTAGATGGATAGATCACATAATTAATTCATCACATAAATGAGGTATGGTAAAAATAGACTATGTCAACTTGGCCACATAAATGAGGCAAGGTTATGGACAAAGCTTATGATTTGAGGATAAAAAGAAAGGAAACTCACTACTAATGAATGTAACTTCACAAGAGTGCCTTAATCCAAGTCCACAAGTTAAAATAAAACATTCTGAACATAGTAACAATACTCAGCAGCTCTAAAGAGTTCAGAACCCAGGTCAAAAAGCCGAACACTCTGGCATAAAAAAAACTTTGCTTTTAACTCTCCAGCACCCCCTGCTTAGTGACCACCTTGTAAAAAATCCCCTCCCCCCTCCCCTCTAGCATAACTACCACGTCCCCCACACCTCAACATGTGTCAATGTAACTTCCCTTGCTAGAATAAACATTCCCAATATGTTCCCCTGGCTCAATGATCAAGTGTTTGGCACTTTTTTTCTACATGACCGCCCAAATTGTTATCAGTTGGTAAAAAGCATATCAAATTCTTTTTGCATGTAATATTAGCGGCTTAAAAGTTAAAACCAGAAAGATGTCTTACATATAGAGAAATTTGTTTCAAGTTATAGGATCATATTCATATTCTCAGGAATGAAATTGATCGTAATACCACTACCAGCAATATTATTTCCAAGTACAATACACAAATGTGTTTGGTACATAATATTCCAAATAATGTTTCTAAAATTTATTTAGTCCAAAAATAGAAGGAAAAAAAAAGTGCTAGAATGAGGTTGTAACTGGTAATAGAAAGTTACAGTGGGTTGAATTTTAAATTTATCTTCTATTCGAACAAAAATATTTGATGTACATAAGAGGAATGAAAAGTAGGCAATATATCCAAGATTGTTTAAAAGAACACTTGTTCCAAACTAGAAAATGTAATATCCCCAAAGTCACGTTAGCAGAATTGTTGTTGCATATCTTGAAACAAGCATACCTTAATCAAGTTTATTCGTCTTCTTCAAAACAAAAAAAAACAAGTTTATTCAGGTCACATTTAACAGTTATTTAGCTAAATTAAACTCGAACTAGGTTAAACTTTCAACAAATTCTTCACAATAAAATGGTCAACCACCAGTGTTGTCAATTGTGGATCGCAAAAAATAATGGTTTGTTCAAATTTCACTATGCTGCAACACTATTGCTGTTATTTGACAACACTTCATACTAAATGGCAAAACAATAGTGGGTTGTACAAATTCTGGTACACTATCCTTTCTCTTTTGGAATCACTAGAACCAGATGTACTGCACAAGTATCCTTAGAAAACCAAATAACAGTTGTCATTTATCACTCTACTGTTCTACCTGAAGAAGGTGCCGGTACACACCATAAAACTATGAACAACATTCCAAGGTTGAAGAGTCAAGAACCAGCAGCAAAACACTGCTACAAGCTGTTGAAATGCACTAACTAAAAACTCCAACTAAAACCCATCAACAACAACAACAACTACCAAGTCTTATCCCACTTAAGTGGAGTCAACTACATGGATCAAATTATGCCATAATGTTCTATCATAAACCATATTTTGGCCCAACTAGTTAATCTCTAAATCTTTCCTAATAGTTTCTCTTATAGTTTTTCTAGGTCTTCTTCTTCCTTTAGTAGTTTGACTATCCTCCATCTAATTTATTCATCTTACGACAGAATCCACAGGCCTTCTCTCTACATGTCCAAACCACCTAAGCCTGTTTTCCACCATCTTCTCCACTATAGGTGCTGCCCCAACTCTCTCTCTAATATTGTCATTTCTAATCATATCCTCATAGATAGCGTCATTTTATTTTCCAACAGAAATTAAATTAATGCAATTCTATCATAAACTATATCACATAGTAGTACATTAAATACAAGCACAAAAAAATAGTAGTAGCATTTTATTATTTTTAGCAAAAAAATACCAATAAATCATATCTAAAAAGTGCTATTCAAACATTAGATTAAATAAATGGTGACCATTGATGATCGATTTCATATACAGTCATAGATTAAGTAGTAACTTTTACCTGCACTGATGGCAAGATTTTCCTTGAACAGAATCATAAATCCGTTTCCCATCTTTCCCAACACCATCCACAAAAAGTTCCCAAGTTTTCTCAGTGTCCCCCAAAAGCTTCTCATGTTCTTCAGTGTAAATCTCAGGTTGAGGACCTTCTCTTATCACAATCCTAGTTCTTTTCTCAGGCTTTTCTCCCTTCACTGGCGCTTCAGAGTAACTAATCGGAGCAACATTCTGTAACCTAAAAACAAAATAACCAAAAAAATGATGGTTTTTTTGCATGACACAAAAATCAAACAAAAAAAAGTTGGGTTTTAGCTAAACATATGAAAGATTGAATTTTTAGGGCAAAAACGGAAGAACCTGGAAGATCGGCGAGATGGGCCAGAAGGGTTAAGAGAAATTGGGGATTTAGGGTTCTTAGAAGGAGTTCTGCGTGAAGGTGGGTTAGGTTTGAGCTTGAGGGAAAGTGAAATGTCGAGAATACCCAATTTTCCCATTCTTTCGCGATTTTCGCGGATTCTTTCTTCTCTGGAGAGCTCGTATTCAGATATTTTGTGTTGATGATTGTTCATTGTGATTGCTGGTTGAGGATTGTCGATTTCAGTTCGATTTCGTTTCTGTAGAGGAGGCATTGATGATGGATGATAGAAGCTTAGGTTTTGAAGTGTGAAATAGAGAGTGAGACTTCAACGGTCGAGTTCAGTGGGTTTGATTTGGAATTTCCAAGTGGAGGAGACTACTAGGAGGGAAGAGAGAATGTCCAAAATTAATGGTTTTGGGTTAAATACATTTTTTAATTTTACCTATAATTAATTAATTGTTGCACGTGTTAAGAAATTTGAATCATTTTAAGCATGCAGTAGTAACTCGATTTTCTGATTGGATTAAAAACCTTTGTAGACTAAAAACTGAAGAAAATATTTTATGGAAACTAAAATGAAAATTAGATTAAAAACGAAAAAGGTATGTCAAGAACATATTTAACCCTATATTTAAACTTTTGCATGAAAGAAAAGTAGATTAAAATGAAAAGAAAATACAATGATTGTGTGACCAAAAATCTGACTTAGACACCACAAGCACATGAAAGTGGAATCCACCAAAAAAGTTAAAAACATTGACAAAAACATAAAAGAATAACCAAGCAAATGAACACACAAAACATGCAAATTGCAGCGAACTTGTGTATGGCTGCAAAATCAGACTGCAAAAGGAAATGATGTGTACCCGAACTAAGTTCTTGAGGACTAATGAATGAACCCAGCTGCAAACGCAGAACAAATCCACACACCAACAACTCATTGTGACAAACATCGAGCATCAACAACCATCAAACAACTTGAAACATAGAAATACATCCAGATCAATAAGTCAAAGCCCTTTCATAGAAAAACGTCCAGATTGAAAAGCCAAAGCTCTTTCGAGCATCTAATCATCTTCTGAAAACACCATGACTCGTAGTTTATCTTTTGAATGAAGGCAATCTTTCATCACATGGTCGTAACATCCTCGGTGCGTACAAATTACGCGTACCCACGTATTGCACTTGGTACCATTCTAGGTTCATCCCTACACGACAAATAACCAACTTTGCGAGGTCAAATTTCACGCACGTATGCAGAAATTGCCGACCAATGAGGTAAAAGCCTACAAAATACTTTCGTCATAAAAAACAAGGTTGATGATGAGAATTCTTACCCACACCATGGTTGTGATGATCTTTGTAGTGGATGCATGATGGTGTCCATTGTCCAACAACCAAGTAGTGATCACAGATCACCCATGATCATCTGATGATGACTTTGTTCTCGCCCTCCTCTCAATCAAACTTTAACATGTAAAAAGTATGACTAACGTTCATTAACTCGATCCCTACCATGTTTTTCCATATACTCTCCAACTTGCTCTTTATGATGCTATGACCAAGGTTTTTCTCAAGGAGTTTGACCACAAGTACATTCCTCCAAGAGACACTCAAATATTTCATGTTGTTGACAGTTTGGTACCTTGCACCATAGTTTGCGTTCCTAAAAAACATTTTGCTCATGGAATAAATCTGTGTTCCTTAAATCATGAATATTTGCATTCCTTAAATTTGTTTGCAATAAGAATAAATTTGCATTTCTTAAATTACAAATATTTTTAAAAAGTCATTGTCTCAAATAATTTTTACTCAGATTAGTTATTCTAAAAACATGTTAGGAACTAAATTGATAGTGAGAGATTAAAGAACCAAACCAAATTGATAGTAGTTTATTAAAATCTAATTAATCATAAGTGGTTGAATTTAAGAACCAAATTGACAATTCAAAAAAATCGGAGATCATTTTAAAACATTAATATTTTTAAAAATTTATTTGAGAGTTTCTTACGAAGTGAGAGACTAATATTCATATTTTCAAAATTCTATTTGAGAATTTCTTAGAAAGTAAAAAACCAATTTAATGATTTTCCCAATTTAGAACTTACACTGTTGCTCTTTCACACCCTCTGAATTGTCGCAGCTTGAACCAATCATCGTCCTCTAAAAACACAACTTCATAGAAAAATAGTTTTTCATTTTTCTTTAGTTGTTTTTTCTCAATCTTCCAAAAAAAAAATGTCGATTTGGTACAGACATCCAAATTTCTTAAAACTATATTAAAATCAAAATATGTTTTCCTCTAAAAAAATCAAAATATGTTTTTTTTTTTAGAGGCAAATCAAAATATGTTGAAAATAAATAAATCCATTTTAAATTAATTTCCGGTTCATACTATAACTTTTTTGATGTTAATACTCTAATTTTCAAAAAAATGACTTCGATAATCAAACAATTCATTTATGATAAAACTCATTAATTAACATTTGGTTAATGTGATGATAATTTAAATAAATTTAAAAATGTGTTTGATCCGCTAAAAAAATAAAGGATATGACATGACAACTTCAATTGTATTATGTTTGAACCTAAAACTGTTTTAGAAACATGAGTAAAAGAAGAAACAAAAGCCAAAGCTCTTGTCCCTCGCTAAATCACGTCACGATTATTTTTATCAAATATAAGTTGTCTAAAATATCAAAATAGTATTCTATCCACCAAACATCTTATAAGATAATTTTTATTTTAATACCATAAAAGCTGGTTATGCGTTGTTTGGCCTTATGCTGTGTTTTTATGATTTTCTGTTGTTTTGTTTGGTACTTTTTTAAGCAGATGAAACATATTTTAAGTTTTGTCAAAAAAAAAAAAGATAAATATTTTGTTGAATAAATAAAATAAAATATGCTAAATTTTAAAAGTAACGCGAACTCTTGTCTTGTTTTTTTGACTCAAAGTAACGCAGACGTTAAAAAACCTATTTTTATTTTTGAGCACACACTGAAACTGAAGACTCTGAACGCGGGATTTGAGAATTTAGTTCATACTAATAATTCAGAATCAAAGATTCATTCCTCAATCTCAATTCTTCATCATGAACTCGTAACAATTTCAATTTCAAGAATCATCCATATCAAGTCGCGTGCTTGAGCGCGTTTCTTTAACGCGCTTCTTCACCATCTCAATTTCTCTCCCTCTGTTTCTAGGGTTTAACTAGGGTTCTTCTTGATTTCGATTTTAACAATGGCGTTTAATTTCTCCACTCCTCAACAATCTCAACCACAACAAACCCTGTTTCAACCACAACAACAATCCCCTTTTCAACAACAGAGTAGTTTGTTCCAGCCACAACAACAACAACCCCAATTTCAACAACAACAACAATTTCAACAGCAACAATTTCAAGCACAGCAACAGCAACAGCAGCAGCAACAGCAGCAGTTGTTTTTGTTCACTAATGATAAAACACCTGCGAGTTACAGCACCAATTGGGCAGATCTACATCCTGATTCGCAGAAATTTCTACTTCAGATTGAGTATGTTTTAATTATTCAATGTAAAGTTAGGTTTTTTATTTCATGGTTTATTGTTATGTTGCGATTTTAGTTCATTAATTACTGTTATGTGTTGTTATACAGAGAACGGGTATTGGAATATAGAGATGAAAGTCAAAGACTTGATCAGTGTAATCGTCTTTATGATTCGTCTGTTTCCAACGATGGATTTGAGGTTGATGCAAGCCACATTGTTCAGGTTATTTCTTAGACCATATAGGCAAAAAAGTGTGCAGTTTTATGACTTTTTTTTGAATTTATATGCTAAACAGAAACAATATAAGTGTAAGTATTAATGTTTTCTAGTAACGGCGAAGTAAATTTAATGTGCATGATTTGGTTTGGATTTATATGTTAAACATGTTCTGCTGACAATTAACAGTATCACTATTGTTACTAGAGTTTTGCGTGCAGCTAAATAAGAGCCTAATGCTGCCCATTTCTATTATCTGTCTGTTAATAACGGCAACAACATACATATTACTATACCATCCTTTGCTGGCCATAGTAAAAAAAAATTCTATTAGTTCCTATAGTATAAAGTGGGTAGGAGGTTATAGCAAAATTAATTGATAGCTTGCTCTTAACTTTTGTGATTTGCTCTTATTTTGTGAAGGAAGCATATGAAATTTAATTAGTAGTTCATTTGGGCAGAAGGTATGATAGAACTGTGAATTGAGAAAAGATAATCTGTTTGTATTAAGTATGAAATGGAGCAGAAGCTCACTTAAAGTAATGGAAGAAAGAAAATCCAGAGCACTGTGCTCCTAACCAGAGAGAAAAACTCTCATAACCATATTTCTCAATGCCTTTCCTCACCCCTCTCGCTCTCTAGTCGTGTAGACATTCCACTCTGGTGGAGTCATATGACATGTCACTGCTACTCCTTCTCTAACTTCCTTATTTAGCTTTATTGTTGGGCTTAGGCCCAAACACCCGGTCCTATCAACGTATGTTCCCTCAAATAACACGATCTTTGAGCATTGAATTAATCTTGTTTGTCATCTAAGGGAAGCGTGTGATTATTAACATTTTGAACCGGATGCATCAAATGCCACTGACCAGACTTACAAGCCTAATTTTTAGAGATGTTTAAGCATGCAGGCTTTTTATGATGTGGTTGAAATCCTTTGTTCTATTTCTGTTTACTTTTCACTTATCGTTAAGCAGTTTTTTTCATTCTACCGATATTTTGAAATGATTAAATGCTCCGTTCTCTCTTAATATTGTTTAATGTGATCTGTTCATGAAATAACATATTTTCTGATGTTGAATAGGAACTCGGTGGAATCAGCACTGCAATGGAACGGCAGAAAACTTTGCTACAGGAATTAATGTCGGCTGTTAAAGATATGTTACGTAATACAGAGGTTGCTGTTCGATCCTTTATGATCCTACGTCCAAGGTTCCATCATCCTAGTGGGGGAGCATCAAGTGCCACTGCCCCATCACAGACCCCTGGAGCAACAACACCTAGTTTGAACAGCCAACCACCAGCTACATCTATGGTGCCCGTTTTTGATTTCTACAGTGGTCTTCCGAAGAAACCATCACCCTTTTTACAGCAAACAATTCTTAGATTTGAGAAATATATTGGTGAATGTCATCAGTGGATTCAAGAGTTAGAGCAGCTGCTTCTCCTAGAATCTGAAAAAAACGCTTCCAGTAATGGATCCTCGTTATTGCAATCTCTTCCCAAAGTCATGACAAATGTACATGACTTTTTTGTTCACGTGGCTGCAAAGGTAAAGAGAAACAAATATTCTTTATCATTTTTTCAATTTAACTGGCCAAAAGACGTTTTTTCTTCCATTTGTTTATGTCAAGTTGTGAGCTCTTTTGTTAAAACTGATTCCACCCTGTAGTTCATTCATTTGCTTTGTATCTACGTGCATAGTATACACTAATTTAAATTTGAAGTCATTATATATTATTAATATGCAACTATGATGGATCTCTAAGTCATGGATAAGTCAAGTTTACCAGAGAAGGAAGAGAGGAAGGGAAGAAATGAAAATGTGTTTGGAGAAGTATATTATGAGGAAAAGGTGGTGACATGGTGTCCAACAAAATGGACAGGTAGTGGGAGGATATTGGCGAAGGGATGTGGGGCCCATAGGGAGAGGGGGGATTTCATGGGGGAGCTTGGAGAAATGGGAGGATCAGATAATTGTTTGATCATAGGGTGGCTAATGCCACAGGGCAGAGAAAACATTGCTTTTCTGATATTTCCTTCTTTATTTTCCTTAGTGTCCGTTCTTGGAGGAGCTAGTCTTCATTGTTTTATTGCTTTTCTTATATTTCTTTCTGAATTTCCATTCTTTTTGTTCTTGTAAGAAGCCAGTCTTCATTGTTTTATCTGTAAAATGGCAATTCCTATGAAAATGCTATACCTTGCACCATCTTTCATTTCTTGTTTTTTGTAACAAACAAGAACAAAAATCAGGTGTATTAGAGATGATAACACGTGGTTGTCCTCTTGTTCAAAAATTTCAAGCGCAGATATAAAATCATGGTCCAAAATCTTTACCAATTCTAATTTATGGTAATAATAACCTGTTATTGAATAATGCTTATTCAGGTGGAGAGCATTCACCAGTACATGGAATCCATGAAAACAGCATACCTAGCTGATCAGCGCTGCCGAGGCGAGGTGAATGATCCATTTCTTGAGGCTGATCGGCGAGAAACTGCAAGACAAGAAGCAGCATCAAAAAGAGTTCACCCAACATTGCATTTACCTGCAAATTCACAACCCTCAACTCAAGTTGCTGGGTTGTTTTCCAGTTCAGGAACTCAAGGAGCATTGGTTTCCCAACAGACCGCTGCAACAACTTCATCTTTGTCAATAGGAAGTGGTTCTTCTCTTTTTAACACACCGTCTTCAGCCCCATCTTTGTTTGGAACACCAACAACTCCTGCTCAAGGAACCTCATGGCCTGCACCATCTAGTGCTACGCCTCAAGGCTCACTTTTTGGTTCTGCCTCATCATCCTTACCTGGTGCAACATCAACTCCCTCTCTGTTCGGTAATAGTACACCATTGTTTAACTCAACTCCGGCTGCAACTTCAGTCTTTCCATCTCCCTATGTTTCAGGTACTTTCTTAGGTACTTTTTCTTAGTTATCTTATGTTCAAACTTCAAAGTGTTAACAAAATACATAGCTGTTATAGATGGATATTTGTTTTGAAAATCAAGGCTAATGCAGCACAACAGAAGATATAGGACTTAAAAGAACAAAATTAGGTTTTCTATGGATACCTAAAGGAAGAAGTTAAGGGAAGTTAGGGCTCCTAAAGAATATTTGGGGACAAGAGTCGTTCAAATGAAAAGAATAACGGGTTAACCTGCAAGATTGGGATTTTGTGGATTTTTGGAAATATTCTGGCAAGTAATTATTAGGAATTTGATAAGGTGAATGTTCAGTGCTCCTGCTAAGCAAATGGATTCTCGTCACTTTTAGGGGAAAATTAGTATTGTACTCCCTCCGTCCCTATTTATAAAACCCTACGATACATTTCACTCATATATTAAGAAAAGTTTCTAGATTAATGTCTATGTTTTATGTGTAAATTAGAAAAGTTTACGCATATTACTAAATTACCCTTTTTTATGAATATGTTTAATTTGACTTTCACTTTCTAAGACAAATTGGTAGTATTAAGGGATATATTTGGAAATAGAGTAATAAATGCATCTAGAAGTTTGTAAAGGGTTCACATTTAGGGACAAGTGAAATCTCCAAAAGGGTCTTATAATTAGGGACGGGACGGGGGAGTAAAAATAATTAACTTATGCATCATATCTAGAGAAAGACGCATCACATATTGAAGTAATCTATTCATTTGTTATATCTTTTAAGTTGGTTATATCTCATGCATACAAAATGTGAAACTTGGGGACCATCATTCTTGAAATTGACTGCAAGAGATAAAAAAGAAATTGAAAACTAATGTCTCCCTCCCTCTTGTTTTTTTTTTTTGACAAGAAAAAGGACGGTGGTTGGGATGTAATTCATCTTTCTTAATGTTATCTTCAGACCATATTGACCACTTTTTCTTATACAGGTGCCGCGACAGGATCAGGAGCAAGCTTTGGGGCTGTAAGTAAACTTAGCCTCTCTGGTTGACTAAATAGACTATTTCTGTTAGTAGTTAAAAAATTATCCTAGTGTATTGTGTCATGTTAACCTTGATTTTGATCTGCTGGTTTTGTGATTCTTTAATGGTTTGTTAGGTTGCACCCTCTAAGTCTTCTTTTCTATGATGTCATTGCAGAAAAATCCACGGTCGAAATCTAGAACTGCTCGGCGCTAATAGAAGCAATCTTCTGAAATCATGAAGTTGATGGGATCCTTTTCTGCTACCAAACACATATGAATGTAGCACTTGAAATATTGGTATTTCCTTGTTAGATGGTCTTAAAATGACTTTTGCTATTATCCGATTGATATCGTGGAATGTAGACGCTGCATTGAGGGCACTAGCCGTGCATATTGGCATCTGGATTCTAGCTTGTTTCAGTTCGTTGTCAGTTCTTCCATTAGGCATTTCCAGTTGGTTACTGTTGAACGGATTCATTTAACATTTGTTTAGGTTAGGTGATTTTGAATGATAAAATTTCTTGAATTGTAGCTTGTCTAGCTTATTTCATGACACATTGTAGCTATATTTTCTTTCTTGGTTTGCTTGAGCACTGAACCATCATTCATTGTTGTAAGAGATATCAGATCCTAGTCAGTTGTATGGCTCCGGTTTACTTATACAGGTTATACATTTCAATGTGGATAAGTGGCCTTTAATTTTATTTTTTGGAATGGTAATTAAACTTGTAGTCGACGCCACACATACGATATGATATAGAGCTCATATTCTGCAAATCTCAAACTTACTGAACAACTAATTTGATTCCTAGTATTTGTAAGTTAAAAATAATCAGTATTTGTATGTTTACATTTTTCTCGTGCAGTAGTGCAATTATCCTTTAAAATTGGTATAATTCGGTTTGAACAGTAACTAAATGTAATTTGTTTATCCTATTACCTTATTCCTTAATATCAAACGGGTTCATATATTATGATACTAGTATATAACTATACTATAAAATAGAAAAATTAATGTAATTTTTCAAACAAGAGATATGGTTAAACATCAATTGAGGCATGGGATAATTATGGGCTAATTATAACTACTTAAGAAGTTAGACCTAGGAACATATAACAACAAATAACACATAAGTGTCTTCCAACTTCTTTGTTATCACACTTTTTATAACCATGATATCTGTATAATCAATTTAACAAAAGAAGCTATTATCTACCCAACAGGAAAATAGAAATGCTAATGGTACAAATACATTTGATACAGGATTGAACACAAAAAATGATGTATCATCTCAGCTAATTTTTCTTCCCTCAGTGCCACCCATGTCTCTTAAAAAAACTCCTTCAGAAAATATGTCTCTTCAAATACTTGGGTGTGTGTGCTCCCTATTGTACGTTACGATGACCACCGTTGGATAATCTCGTGCACGATCCTCGTATTTCCTCGCTGGGCAATTCACCATGCTACACTTGGAATAATATCTGAGTAAAACAAAAAAGAAATCATGAAAAATAGTTTATAAGCTCGTGGTGAAAAAGTGTTACCAAACAGAGTCTTTTTCGTCAAACGAGCTTATAAGCTATAAGCTAATAGAGGTGTCTTACCAAACAGTCTTGAAGTGTGCAAAATACATACTACATACCTTATTGAGCCCTTGAGCTGTTTACGACCGTATTTCCACCACGTGTAGCTGCTGTCTGGCAGTAATTTGGGACGAGTTTTCTTCACCCTCTTTTTCCAGTAAATTCTCTTGTTAATTGCTTCTTCAGTGTAATGAACCGGAGAAACGTTCTGCAGCCTGAAAACCAAAGAAAAAAAATGAATTGTTGGATTATGGTAGATATAATGAAAGATTGAATTTTGAGGGTGAAAATGGAAGAACCTTGTAGATCGGCGAGATGGGTTGAGAGATTTGGGATTCTTGGATGCGGCTGGACGTGAAGATGGATTAGTACGTTTGAGCTTGAGGGAATCTGAAATGTCAAAAATACCCAATTTTCCCATTCTTTCACGATTTTCTCGGATTCTTTCTTCTCTTGCGAGCTCGTATTCAGACTTCTCGTGTTTGTGATTTTCCATTGGGATTTCAGATTGAGGAGGATTATCAGCTATTTTTCGACTACTTCGCTTTCGCAGAGGAGGCATTGTTAACGATGTAGCTGCAGCTCAGTTTTGAACTCAAGTGTAAATCACTTAACCATGTGAGTGACTTAAAATGTTTAATGAGGTCCACAGTGACAATTTGTGGAAGAGAATTAGGGTACGATTAATGGGTGATTATTATTTTTTTTATATATAGTAAGTTGATTAATTGTTGGTCAAACTTTATTATACATAATTCCACCAAATTAATTAAAATTTTGCATATACTCATAATCGCCGAGGGCAAATATAATTGGAAAAATGTACTCCCTTCGGTCACATTTATAAGCAAAAAATAACTTTTTAAGTACATTGAATAATTAATGTATTCGTTCACATTTATGGATTAGATATATTGATTATTGGATGAATCTAAACTATTGTTTTTTGCTTATAAATATGACTGGAGGAAGTAAGTTCTTAGGATTAAAATCGAGATTTTGACTACCATTTTCGTTTTTTTTGAATGACATATATATA
>Ga0228711_1003865_pt1 | contig 23237 bp, 16 predicted proteins | sample MedpolnodulmetaG_2_FD_177996 | JGI IMG/M metagenome (GOLD analysis project Ga0228711, IMG submission 177996) | Root nodule microbial communities from Medicago polymorpha collected in Santa Monica, California, United States - brown nodules | ecosystem: Host-associated > Plants > Roots > Nodule...
TTAATCAAAATGTTATTTTCAAATACTTCTGAAATCAAAAACAACAGATCACTCCTAAATCCAATCCAATCCTATTTTCGCTCCTATTTTTTTGAAATAAGAGATCGCTCCTATTTTGTTAACAGATCGCTCCTATTTTTTTGAAAAAATAAATCGCTCATATTAATCCAATCCTTACTTAACAAATTATCCTTTATATTATGCATATATTCAAACAAATGTGATTTATGAGAATTGAACCTTTTTTACACTCATTTAACGTCTCAACACTTTAGCTATTAGGTAACATTTTATGAGATAGAATGTTTATTTAATATGTGTTGATTTATAAATAATTTATGCGAATACTAAACAGTACGTCAGACCCGTGCGACGCACGGGTCAAAAGTCTAGTTATTTTAAAAAATGTATTATCCATAACTAGCCGCTAATCTTCTAATCTATCACAATAGTTTACTTCAAAAGTTCCGCATCTTCTTATTAGCAAAGTTAAAATGAAATATTTCGGAAAAAGGAAACATATTTTTCTTCTTAGTTATCTATGACTTCTGATGTGTGGCGTGAATTATCTTGTTTGTTGCGAGTCACTGTGTATGTGTTATGGGCAAAATTTGAGACCAAATTATTAAACTGAGTCTAAGTTGATGTAGATACCGAATAATGAAACAAAAAATTGAAGAAGAAGAAAAAATACAATTGAAATATGTAGATTGTACTTGTAGTTCATTATTTCACTTAGGATAATGAAAGAAATAATTGAAGACAAAAGCATTAGCTAACATATTAAATTAAACTGTACTATTAAAAAAAAAATGCTCTCTGCAACTTCATTTCGTCCGGAGCACTTCAATAAAATATTTCAAACACATCAAGTTCTAGATCATTTCACTACCTCTGCACCCCCAATACTACTATTAATTTCTCCATTTTTTGACAAATTATCGACATGATCTTTATCAACTTCGTTGTGATAGTTGTAGGCATGTAATTTATCATGATCCTCTACTATTGGTGTGGACATAACAACAACTTGTATAGCTTCAGCTTCTTGAGTGTTTTTTGATGGCACCAACTGAGCAATCTTTTTCATCTCTTTACTCTTACCCCACAAAACCATGTACAACCCACACACAATCAGCACTGCTCCAATTGCACTATACAACAAAACAAAATTATGATCAATATAACCATTATATTAGTTAGGATGTTATATTAATAGCATTGGTGTACCGTCCCTAATTATAATATCTTTAAAAAAGTATCGATGAATTTTTAGATGTATTTAAAATCTTAATATTAAAACAATGTCTTAGAAGTCACGCATTCAATTTTTTTAAAGCATAAGTTAACATGACCATGTATTTATTAGCTAGATGAATGCTTACTTATCTATATTACAAAAAAATATATTTACCTTCCTAAGTATAATTTTTCATCCAACATCAAAGAAGCGACAATAGTCACAAATAATAACATTAGAGGGTTGAAGACTGATGCAAATAAAGGTCCCCTCATCTTTATGCACCACGAAGTCACAATAACCACTAATCCAGAGGCAACAACCCCCTACAATATTAAAATCAAACATCACATCAAAGTTGAATTTATCAATTCATACATGAAATTTATATAGAATTTTAACTGTTGATTTAAATAAAGAAGAGTATATATACCGAGTAAGCAACGGCTAGTAGCCTGATATTCCAACCCAACTTCCATTGGCTCCAATCTCTTTCAACACAAAGACCAAAAGCAGTGGCTTGTATTGCTCCCATTGTAGACATTAAAGCTGTACTTGAGTAATGACTTGGATATTCTTTGCTCATCTTAGCCTATGCCAAGAGCCAAAACATGTCAATTAAACAACATTTTCATAAATTTATAAATTCTAAGTCCAACATGGAGTCTCTACAAAAGAAGCTACACATGCTTATAAAAGGCTCAAATAGTAAATCTATTTCTTTTATACAACATAAGATGGTTGCTCTTTAGGTCAGAAATCCCACAAATGCGCAAACCGATCCAGAAATAACTCACGAAAGGTATTTGTTTATGTTTTCAAAGGCTCTTGAATATTGTTTTCCATGATAAAGAGCAAATAGGAGGACCAAAAGAGCAATCATCAAATAAAAATCCGTTTGTTACAGATCTTAAGAAAAATAACTTAGGTATCCAATAAATCTATAACAAACTAATGAAAATTTGAAGAAAAAAAAAATTATAACAAATGATATATTCAGAAAACAAAAAAGGGTGATAAACGAGCTCTTTTAATTTACCTGAATTATGAGCCACAGTGCAAAAGAGAAGCAACTTGCTACTGCACACAGAACACCCAACCATTTACTACCAAAGTCAGCATGGACTGATGCCACGTGGCTATTTTGGTGTTTATGTGGATGCATAAGGTTTATGTGGAATGGCCAGATATTAATTTCTAAACCTTTGAGAAATATCAACATCATTGCCCCACCAATTCCAATCAGTGTTCCTAACACTTTGGCTTTTCCAGCTGCTGCCCTCAAATTTAATCTTTCGAAACTATATGTACAAAGTTTAAAGTAAATATTAAACCTATGTAATAATGTAATCATAAAATTATTATGAAAGTTAACAATACTTAAGATATACTAATCATATATATAATAGATGATTATTAATTACCCGCATGAGATGGCCATAATAAAGGTGATGGCTGGAATGAGGTTGTAGATAGCTGATGCAAATGTTGCTGATGTTAAAGCCAAGGCCTCATAGAAAAGGTTTTGAAACAAACTTCCCCTGCAACATTCATTACATAACTAAAATTACCACTTTGATGTATTATTCATATCTTAACCACCTTATATATATTTATTACACGTTCATTGACTAGTGTATATGGTTATTTAAATAACATACCCAAACAAGCCACAAAGAAATGCCATGAAAAGTACCCTCCAAGTCAGCTTTGGCCTCTTATTCCTTCATAGAAGAAAACAAAACAAAAACCATTTAATTAATCATATGTACTTAGGTAATATGTTGATTATTTGATCTTCCTATATAAGCAATTATAATTTAGAAATTAAAGATAATATATTGAACCTTTCAGAAATGAGAGCAAGGGGAACGGTGAAAGCAGAACCAAAAGCAAGACGGTAAGCAGTAGCAACTTTAACAGTCATTCCATCATTGATGGCAAGTTTGTAAAGCACATTGACAGCAGCATATGCAATTTGAACCAACACCATAAGGATCACTGGTTTCAAACCATGTACTCCATTCCATACCCCCTTCATTCTTCTCTATCTATATATGAAATTGGAAGCAATATAGAGAAGTGTGAAGGTGTATGAAATATATATCCTCCACCAAATCAAAGGGGTTATTTATAGTTGCTTGTAGAGGGGGATATATTCATATTTGAAGATTCAGATTCCAAAAAGAATGATTGGATGATAGTTATTTACATAAAGCATAATTAATTAGTACACCTTTTTAATTTATTAGCTTTCTTTTTTATTGTTAAAAGTGATATAAAGATTAATATTAAAAAGTGTTTGAATGCAATTTTAATCCACTATTGTGTCTTATTATCAACTTAAGTCTCTCTATTCTCAAACTACGATTTTGGTCGCCCAATTTTTTAAATATACGAGATTTCCCCATCTATGTAATTATGGATGAGCAATGCTAGCAACACTCTCTTTTGAACACCCTTTCTAATACTCACTCTCTTATTGGTTTAAATCATTGTGAGTCTATACTTTGAAAATTGAACCCAAACAAAATGGTGGGACATATATTCATTTCATCCAATAAAAGAGTGAATGTTAGAGAGAGTGTTGAAAAGTGAGTGTTGCTAGCATTTCTCAATTATGGATAGAAGTTCTTTCATCAATATTTTTTTGTAGATAGAAGAAATGACAAAGTCATTGGTGACTTACACAACATTAATGGAGGAGTCGGTTAGAACACTCAATTTAGCAATTTCGATATTTTTACAAGTTGAGCTAAGATTCGTGAAGGTCTTTCATCAAACTTGATTGTCATATAAATTAATTTATATTTTGATTAAATAAAATTATTTGTTAAGTGACAATCCATCTACACACTAGTGATCAACCTTGCCACATTGACATCACATTTTCCATATCATCAAAACATATAGAATGGAGAAAAAGTTAGATGTTTAAAAACGGAAGGACCAAAACCGTGTGAATTTAGAAATAGGAGGAACACAAATTCGAATGGTTAAGCTTATAAAAGATATTTACATGGCACACTATATATGATTATACATATTACTTGTTCTTATTATTAGTTCTATAGAAATAATAGTCAAAGTGAGTTCATCTTTACGTAATAGAGGGAAATAATTAAGAAGCATGCACAAATTTATATACACGTGCAAATGATCAAGTTGGTCAATCAGGACGTCTTGCCAATTAGACATTAAGCTTTTGCCTTTTAATTTACTTTGCTTTGCTTGTGCTTTATTTATGCTGACAAACACTAGACAATGGAAGACAATAGTTGACAAATTAGACTGTGGCAAGATTACATGAACTGATTATATAACATTTTATAATTTGCTTGGGAGCATTATTGGCCTACTGTGTAGGGCCATCAGGGTTCATATACAATTAGTTTTAGAATGTACTTGGGGTTTATTGTCTTTTTGTTCCCTCAACAACTATTCATAGAAATATCTGTCGTTCTTAATTTTGTCACCCCCTTGTTTTAGAATTTGGCTAGCAAAACTAGGCATGAATATATTAGGGAATATATACATATATACAGGGAGAATTTGAACGTGTAAAAACTCTTTTCGTTTTCAGAATAAATTGATTTTGTTGGACCAGCAAATGAATTGACTTAGCAAATCAATTTCAGTTTCTCTCACATTTTTTTGGAAGATAATGATTGTGTTGATAAGCTAGCTGATTATTGGTAGAAATATCATAGACTTTCAGTTGTGGGATTTATTTTCTTTAATCAAAGGTTTTCCTATATACAGATTAATAATGCTATATATTGCTTTACATATTTTTTTTTTTTTGTGGAGAGAATATTGCTTTACATATTGTCGACTAATTCTCTTGTCAAAAAAATAATAATATTGTCGACTAGTTTTTTCTTTCTTTCTTTTTATTTTGACGGTAAAGCTTTATATGTTGGCATGTTGCCTTAATTTTATATATTGTTGACTAGTATTTGTCAGCCGTTTTTAATATGAGCACTGCTAAACTGTATGGGAAGTTTTTCACGAATTTTTCACGGCAGTAGAAAACTGCTTACAATATAAGGGCAATGTGGTAAAATATGATATATGTAATGGTTAGATTAGTAATTGCAAATAAAGGACAGTGTGTTTCTTGCTTTTCCGTGAAAGTTTATCCGTACTAAACAGCATTACTCTTTTAATATTTCATAACTTCTTTTTTGAGAGCCATATTTCATAATTTATAAGTTATATGACACTAATTGTATTATTTTTTTCCTAAGCATACACTAATTGTATTTGAAGTTATTAATTTGGTAAAGCTATTATGTATACTTAGGAAAGTAGCCAGTCCCATTATCCCATATTTGAGTATATATAGCACTTTTAGCTACATGATGAATTCACACGATTACACGAATCAAAATACCTTTACTAAAGTGTTAATGTCCGGTCCTTTTTTAATAAGTGCCAGCATGCATGTGAACTTTATTTGGTACACAAGAACTAAATCACTTTTATTTGAATAATAAAAATATAGTCTTTAATCTTACACTATTATATATGATGCACATATGATGCACCTAAACAGGTAACTTACACTACATGTGATACATTTCACTCGTTTTATTCAAAAAGCATAGCCTTCACCAGATCCCCCATACCTCTCTCACATTCAAGTTGGCAAAATCCAAGTAAGAAAGCCGGAAAAAGGGAAGGACCAAATCCCTTATCCCATGAACCAAAAATCCAATATATTTTGTATCAAGATTCCAGTATAAAACATCAACTCATATTTAAAAAAGTACAAAATATCAATTGCATGAATTATTTTGCATTTAAAAAGTATATCATAATGACTTGGACACAAACTTGTGTGATACTATCGATCAGACTATGATTTGGTGTTTGGTAAACATGATTATGGTCAATGAATGAATTTGATTTTGTAAATTACTAACTAATATGCATATATTCATGCCATGCACCAAAGAAATATATATTTTAATTACTAACTAATTATGGTACATATATATCGAAAATCAAGTTTGATTCAAGTTAAGTAACCAAATGGCTATATTTTAGAAAAATTACATTTCATATATATAGGAGATAAAATCAAATTTGATACTTCCTTAAAAAAAAAATTGACACTCCTCATCCAAACACATTACCACTTTTGAACACTTTGAGCCTTTGAGGTCCGGAAGCAAAACTAGTGTTGGTACCGAAAATCTAGGGTTAAATAAGTTTTGGCTCTCTAAATATCTTGATTTTCAATTTTAGTTGCTTTAATTTTTTTAGCCAGTTTTAGACCTCAAAATATTTTATGTCACAACTTATGGTCTTATTTTAAAGTTAACTCATGTGTTTCTTCAAAAAGTTAACTCATGTGTATTATACTATCATTCATATTTTTAATGGATCTTTACGGAGAGATGTTAACAATCCCACCGACAAAAATTTAGAATATGTTTTAACAAAATATGAATTTTTAAATGTTAATAACTTATAAGGATATAATTCTGTTAAAAATTATATTTAAAAATTTGATATAAAAAAATTCTGTTTGAATAAACTATTTTTAAAATTAATCAAATAATTTGGTCAAAAAAATATGTTTAAAAATATCTATAATGATATAATTCTTTCAGAAACAAATACATGTATAGCTAGATTTGGATTGATATCCACCCATTGAAAATAAGATAATTGATTAATTTTATGTTTTCCGACACCACATTTGATCCCTGTTATTAAGTAAACTGATGTATATTCTTTAAAATGTGAATTAATTTCCGCAGTCATGTTTAGTACATTGTAGAAATATCTCTTGCAAAATTTTAAATTATTTAACAAGGAATAAATATGAATTTTTATGTTTTTAACATTTATTTAAAAATATTAATGGATTTTAAATATTAATAATCTACTATCTTAATATTAATAATCCACTATCTTAATATTTTAAATATTAATGGATTTTTTGACAATTTTTTTACTAATTTGAAAAAAATATAATTTATATACTTTTATATTAATAACTTTAATAAATTAATCATTTAAACGAAGACAGTGCTTTTTTTAAATAAGCAAAAATTCGATATATGCGAGTACAAAAGATACTCAAACCCATATACAAAGAGAAGCTTACAAGAAAAGGAAAAGATTAAGTAACAAATTAGAAATCTAATCGGAAAACAAGTGAGATGTTGACTCAACATTGTTTCTACAAAACACGCACAAGGCTTGATTTGATTCATCAATAATTCCTCTATGTTTAAACTAAGATAGTGCTCCGATGACCTCATAGTAGGGGATGATAGTGTTCTGATGTCCCTCAAATCAAGTCTCTGACGACCCCACGACGACGGATGACAATACTTAGATGACCCATGTGGTGGCAGACAACGGAGCTTTGGCGATATCAATTTGTCCATTTCTCTTTAGTTTTTTTAATTAAATTATGAAATTAATTTTATAAATAAAGAATTTGTTCACACATTTTATCCAATGAAATTATATTATGACTAAGGTGATCTATATGGATGGATGCAATCCAATCTATCATTTTTTTGTTGTTGGATAAATTGGATGAATTAATGAATGGAGGATAAATAGATGAAATTATCACCCCTAAATTTCATTCAATTTCATATCCAATTCAATGATCTTTTTTTGTTAACTGATTAGAGACCTTATATGGAGTATATTATTGTGTCTAATACTTGAGTTTTTCTCTCTCCAAATGATACTATATCTTTTTGTTAAATAAAATCAAATTGTTATTATGTTAATGATCTCAAGAGATATTGCGCACAATAATGAATCTTGCATGTGGTTTTTATGATTGTAGAAACTCTGTATTTGTCTGGGTTGAGCCAAATCGATCGAATGCTGGAATACTTATCTTCAATTGGGGGCCAAATATTCTAACATCGTCAAATTCAAAATGGTATAGACTGTTGTAGCATGTGGCATCTTGACAAACAGACTTTTTAAGAAGCACAATGTATGTTCTATATCATGCCAAGTCATGTCACCATTTTTATACACTAAATAGTGGAATGGAACACAAAAACAGACGTACCTCAAAAGTTAGGGATGATAACATTATTTGTCAGGATTAAGGACTTTTAGTAGTTGCTCAAATAAACACCGGGTTGTTTATGACAAAGAGTTGCTTATAGGCTTTAGAATTAACTGATTAATTACTTCCTATTATAAATAGTAATATTTTTGTATACAAATATAAATGTCCGATCTGATTAAAAATAATATTTAAGCAGCCTTCAAATAGAAAAAGTCAAATTCATATAGCGGATAGAATTGTAGATTATTATACTCTCTCTGGTCAGTAGTCACATTGATAAGAAAAAACATTTTTTTTTAGATTTATTGAATAACTAATATATCTGACCTATGTATAGACCGGATAAATTAGCTATTCGATAGATCTAAAAAACTATTTTTTGCTCGTAAATATGATCGAAGAGAGTGTAGTAATGGTTCATACAAGAAGAACAATTATAATGGAAAAAAACAAAATATTCTATGAAAGTTAAAAAATAGGAGATTGCTAAAGAGTGCCCTCACGACATTGGTTAAGCAACCAAAACAAGTAACTTTTTATAAAAAGTGGTGTAATTACTCCCTATGTCCCTTACTAGATGACCTAGTTGACTCTGACGCACATACCAATGCATTTTTTTTTGGCTTAATTACACTTTTGGTCATCGCATTTTGACCAACACACGAAAATGATCCTGCCTCTTTCTAATCGAACAAAATCGTCCTTAAACTATCATGATTTTGCAGTTTTAGTCCTACCTCCCTATTTTTAACTCTAGAAACGCACAAAAATGACAGTTTTAGTCCAACCACCTATGCTTAACCATGAAATAAACAAGGAATAAAGCATGTAAGTACAAGGAAACTACTTTATTCAGCACACTAACAAAAAAAAAACTAATTTTAAGACATGTTTCAAGTATTTAACATGCCTTAGAAATTAGGTTAGTGTGTTGAATAAAGTAGATTCCTTGTACCCATATGTTTTATTCTTTGTTTATTTCATGGTTGAGCATAAGTGGTTGGACTAAAACTGTCATTTCTATGCGTTTCTAGAGTTGAAAATAGGGAGGTAGGACTAAAACTGCAAAATCATGATAGTTTAGGGACGATTTTGTTCGATTTGAAAGAGGCAGGACCATTTTCGTGAGTTGGTCAAAATGCAAGGACCAAAAGTGTAATTAAACCTATTTTTTTTATCTTTCATATCTTTAATTATCTATTTAAAAAAATTATGAAAATTTTATATTTTGAAAATATTCATCGAGACGAATTCAACAACATCTTATATCTTATTATTTATCTTTGTATATTAATATAAAAATATGGTCAAAGTATGTCACGTAAAAAGTGTACATTGTCAAAGAGGTTATCTAATAAGGGACGGAGGGAGTATTACTTAATCAAAAGTCAAAACTTATATTTTCAAGATAAATTTTCTATTTATAGTTTCCTTAACCATTGTCTTGAGGACACTGGTTAACAAGAGCCATTGTGGTAATAAAGAGTGGAAGAGAGAACACCCATTAATTTTATTGGAGTGATGGAGTGTGTGCAATAAATTATGAATATTTGGAGAGAGGAATAATTTATCACAATTGTTTGGTATGTGAGAATATAAGATATCAAATTTATTGAAAAAAAGATAAAGTGTATAAAAAAAACTTATCGGTGAATTAAAATTAGGGATGGCAAAACGGGTCCAATCTGTCGGGCTGGTCTGTTTATCCTGCTATTTTTTGGTAGGTTGGGTTGAAGTTTTAAACTCGCCTATAGTTGGCTCGCACCGCTTAACTCGTTGAAAAACGGGCCGGCTCGTGACGGGGTGGGTTAGCCTGTTTAACTCGTTATTCTTTTTTCTTTTAAACTTATTTTTTCCTTTTAGATTTATTTTGGTTGTTGGATTTGTTTTTATGTTGGTAGATTTTCATTATTTTGTTATTAAGTATGATGTTGAGTTCGACAATTTATTAGTTATCTTGTTTTTACAACAAATTTATTAGTTAATATGATAAAAGCAACATATATTTTAAAAAAAAATGATATAAGCAGCATAGCTTTTTTGTAACAATTAAGTTGTAAAAAAAATGCATAAAAAATTGTTTTTTTTCCTCTAAAAAACAAAGTTTTTTGTTTGGCGGGCCGACCTGCTAACTCGTTTGTCCGACACTAAACGGGGCGGGGTGAGATTTTGAACTTGGTCACTTAATTCGACTCGGCTCGTCTTGTTCCGTTTTAAGCGTGCTTAAACGGGACGGACCGGCCCGCTTTGCCATCTCTAATTAAAATGATAGTATAATAAAAAAAAACATAAAAAATCCACTTCCTTAATTAGAGTGTATTATTTTAAAATGACACTTTTTTTTTGTTTGAAGGAATTTTAAAATGACACTTAAAAAGAAATGTAGGGAGTAATTAATATATGATTTTTTTGTCTTAGAAAGCTATTATGGAACAATAGCTTCAATTATTGTCCTCTAAAAAAAAGTTTCAATTTTTATTTTGAGGAGAGATTCAATTATTATTATTTTCTTTTGAGAAATGATTACATTTCACTGTCACCATCAAATATTGAATACGAAAACATTAAAAGAAAAAAATATCTTTTATTAAAAAGAAGGTAAAATATATATTAGATTTTGTTTGATAAATAAATATGTATTAGATCTTTATTTTCATTTTTTTAAATCCTATTGTTGGTTTCAACTTTAAATATTAGAAATGGAGGAGCTCTTTTCTTTTCTCAAATAAATATCTTCGGCATGTAATTGCCAAAAAATAATCTCTCAAACATTTTATTATTCAAATGGACGACAAATTTCTGGGAAGAATAATCTCTTGAACATTTTATTATTTATAGGGACAATAAATTTTCCTAAAATTTTTAAGATTGTTTTTGCCCATATTCAGATTAACCTTGGTTAAGATACTCAATATATTATTAACCCTAACAAATCAGCTTAGCACCAATAATTGACGGTCCTCTTGGTTTCTTTTGGTACAAGACAGTACTTTTCTTTACTCTAAAAGCAGAAAATGCATGTAAAAAAATTCTTTATTCCACCATTGACCACTCTAATATCTACTTTCATAAAACTTGTCTTACATATCAATTAAAAGCAGAAAATGCATGTAAAAAAAAATTCCTTATTCCACCATTGACCACTGTATGCAGATTCATCCCCTTTAGGTAACTTGGTAGTTTTCTTTATTCTCTACGATGACGAATTAGAAAAATATATGCATGTTCAATTAATCAAGCCAATAAATCTAGATTTTTTTTCTAAAAAAAAAAAAAAAAACTCTCGATGTTATGGAAGATGAATATTATTTTTTTAATATATTTTATTGTATTTCATCAAATTGTAAATAGGTTTATCAAAAAAAAAATCGTAAATAAGTGTGTTTCAGTGATTTATAATTACAATTTTTTTAGAGGGGTTATAATTACAATTTTTATTACTATTGCAAGAAGTAACCAACTCGTGTCTAATGGTGCAACATCACTAGTAGCCATCTCCTTCTTCACAACGATGACAAAGGTCGGCGTTAGGAATGTTCAAATGCAATATTGATGCTTCCTTTTCAATAGCACGCAACATAGGTACATGAATGTGCACTTGGGATGATATTGTCACGTATGTACTTGCTAAACTTTATGGTTCTCTCCCGTGTGTTTAGTGGATACGGGAGAGACGTTGGGACTCTATCATGATATTAGGTGGGCTAATAAACTACGACCAACAAACATTGATTTTGAGGTGACTTAGAAAAAGTTGTCGACTACTTTAGGAGAGGTAGCATAGATATTACGGAGTTAGGGGGAAATTATGGAGTCTTATAAGCATTAGAGTAGTTTATTTTTCAAAACTCTCATGTCGTGCTTACTCAAAAACATGTGAATTAGGTCGCTCATGCTTTAACAAGGATAGTCAAATTTCGAGCTAGTCCCCACATCTTTATCGATGTACCCACATGTATTATTGGTTTGCTATCAAAATGATATAAGCTTTTTTTTCTCTAAAAAAGACATCTTCAAGCAAATGCTTGAGAATTTCAGTTTGATTTTGTAGCTTTTTGTTTGGATTTTGACCCTATAAACCCCTATAATGTCCCTACCAACTGAGATAAATTCGGAGAAAAAAAATCAAAATCTAGATATAAAAACACACCTACTTTAATTTAGTGTGTGGCAAATACTAAGGATAAAATATGTAAACATTTCCATCTTCAAAGAACAAAATTAGAAAATAAAATAAAATAAACAAATATAACTAAAGTTGTAAAATTAACTAAAACATATTAATATAGGAATACTTCGATTTTGAATATTCTTATTTACACATTTTAGGCCATCGTTCAAGGCTTCACTTGAGGGTTTGAAACCAATTCTTATCTTCCGTTACTTTAAGTTCCTTGTCCTTCTTGTTCACCTTTTGATGAGTTATCACATTCATGTTTATGATCCTTGTCAACAATGTTGCTCTTACCATTGGTGTGGTTGTTGTTGCTACAATCATGATCTACTATGGTGGACGTGACAACAACCTGAATTTCTTGGAGTTCTGAAGTGATTTCTAAATGAGTCACTTTTTTTGTTTCTTTGCTCTTGCCCCATAACACCATATACAGTCCAATCATTATTAGTACTGCTCCAATTACACTATAAATATTTCAAAAACCATATCAATATAAGTTCTCAACATTAATCATAATATACTACAAGTAATAATTTGGGAAATAAGAAAATGTATTGTCAACATAACTCTAAACTAGTTTTTATACAAACATTTAATTAGAGTTCAATATTTTACAATTATTTCAAAAAATTCACTTCTTTTTTTTCTTCCAAAAAATGCACTTATGAAGTGTACTTATGTAACAATGATACATTCTTATTTCTTTTATCCAAAATAAATGACACATTCTTATTAGATGTTAATGTAAAACTAATTTATTTCAACAATGCATCTTTGTAAAACTTTGGTAAATTACAATATACTTAGGTATACATAATGTGTATATACCTTCCCAAATATAGGTTTTCATCCAACATCAAGGAACCGGCAATGGCCACAAGTACAAGCATCAGAGGATTGAAGGCAGAGGCGTATAGTGGACCTCTCATCCCTACACACCATGCAATGACGATAACCATTATTCCAGAGGCAACAATTCCCTGCGACAACACCAATTAAATTCACCATGTTGAAACTTAAAATAACAAATTATGCTAATCAATAATTATGAAAAAATTAATTAACATTTAACATACGGAATATGCTGAAGTCAGAAGCCTGATACTCCAACCCAACCTCCATTGGCTCCAATCCTTCTCAACACAAAGGGCAAAAACAGTTGCTTGAATTGCCCCCATTAAAGACATTAATGCCGTACTTGAATAATGTCCTCGGTACTCTTTGCTCATCTTAGCCTGTAACGATGTCGTATATTATATTAGATTAAAATGATATCAATAAAAATGTCGTTGTTCCTTTACAATTGAACACAATAAATTCTATATCGTAACAAAAACAAGTTATTTTGATGGATTTTACCTGAATGATTAGCCATAAGGCAAAGCAGAAGCAACTTCCAAGACCAAAAAAAATACCCAGCAATTTACTTCCAGAGTTATCATTTAGTGTTCCATTTTTTCCCTTATGCAAGAGGTTAATGTGGAAGGTCCATATGTTAATTTCAACACCTTTGAGAAATGTTAACAACATTGCCCCTCCAATTCCTGTTATTGTTCCCAACACCTTAGCTTTGCCTGCTGCCGTTTGGAAATTCAATCTTTCATAACTAAGCAAAATGAAACAAAATATACAAAAACAATTAATGTCAATAATATAGTATGAATATGATCTATGTCATATTTAAATAATAATAGTAATAATAATAATGTATCATAAATGTCCCGTGAGCATAGGTCGGTTGGTAGGACAATGAATTATTATATGCAAGGGCCGGGGTTCGAACCCCGGACACCCCACTTATTCACCTTATAAGGTGAATTCTAGCCACTAGGCTACCTGACCAAAAAAATAATAATAATGTATCATAACCAACTATACACTAATGTGTGCGCGCGTGCGCGCATGCACACACACATTATTCAATAAATTCTAACAAATCTCAAAATATCTTTAACTGAGTTTAGTTTGAGTACGTACCCAAAAGAAACGGCTAAGATAAAAGTGACGGCAGGAATGAGATTATAAACAGCTGAAGCAAATGTTGCTGATATCAATGCCAATGACTCAAAATAAAGGTTTTGGAATAAACTTCCCCTGTTATTTTATTGTATAATCATATAAAAGAAATTGTTAGATTAATTTTTACTTATAATACATTATTATTTAGCTAATATGGAAGTGGAAATTAAAGGGTGATGAAGTTTACGCAATCTTACCCAAATAGACCACAAAAGAATGACATAAAAACTACCCTCCAAGTCAACTGTGGTCTATTCTTCCTGTAAATTAAGAATAAAGGAAAAACAAGTTAAATAACAAAGTAATTAATTGAAAAATAAAAATATAGTACAAAATGTTAATCATCTATCTAATACTTATATATATATATATATGAATATATGAATGAATGTATGGAGTAATTGAGAACCTTTCAAAAATAAGAGCTAGTGGAATAGTGGTAGCTGCTGCAAAAATGAGACGGTAAGCTGTAAGAACCCTAACACTCATTCCATCGTTTATAGCAAGTTTGTAGAGGACATTTACTGAAGCAAATGCAATCTGAACCATCAACATCATCAAGGCTGGCTTCAATCCATGCACTACTTTCCTAGTATCCCTCATTTTCTTTTCAAGTGTTGTTGTAAACGAAACTTGTACTAGATATTTATTTTCTTCAATATATATTTCTATATATATCACGTACAATATTAGTTAGCTTCTGCAAAAGGGTTTTGTGATTGAAGGAATTAAATGGTAAGTACAATGATATGAAGTTATATATAAGTTCTATGCGATGGGTAGTTTACACATATAAAGCAAAAGTACTTAATGGAGAACACAGATTTCCAAATTCAAATTAAAAGGCATGTTTTTTTTTATTCCACATAGTTTAGTCAATTTTGATAGACATATACGTCACTGATTGTGTTTTCAGGTTGGACCTTTGATTAACAAATTTACATCGTGGGGTTCATGAATTAAGATCCTAATTTAATTTGTTGCAACTTTTTTTTTGAGGAAACAACCTAATTTGTTGCAACTTGTAACATTGTGTTTGTGCAACTTTATCATTCATCACACATGGGATCAAGTGGTGTACTTAGACATAGGGTGCTGCTAGTACTAGGAGCAGAAATAAGGATTCGACACTTCAACTATAAATAAAACATATATGTTTAACTCATTAGTTTATTTTCCCTATATTCCTTGTTATGTTATGCTACAAGTATTTTTTACTATATGTCTAAATTGAGTTGGATGTCCAAATTCTCGGGTCCTATTGCATTTTTGTTGTGAATCACTAGAATTTATATATCTGTGGAACATTTACGTGATTCATCAAGACAATTCTATTTCTTAAATAAATTCTACTAAATATATGATCAACAAATATTTTATTCTTCGAGAAAATATGACATACTAATTAACTCTTTAATATGTTTTTTCTATATTATAAATGAAATCTTCCATTTCTTTGAGAAATAGAGAAGATCTTGATTCACATTTCCGTGACTTTAAAATGTGTTCATGTCTAGTTAGATATATCTAAAGCACAAACATATCATTTAAATCACTGCAAGTTTTTTTTAATAAAATGAAAAGCAACAATTTAATATTTTTTTTGCATGGTTGGGGTGTGATAATAAATTATTGGAACCAAAACATACATAAGTCTATTACCATATGCGCAAACAAGCACATAGAAATATATTGTTTTATGGGTTTGGTAGTGCAATGCAACTGTTGGAACTTGGAAGCACACACGATATAAGAAAGAAGTTTGAGCATCAGAAATTTGCGTGGCAAATCTTTAATTAGCACTCAGAATTTTATAATTAAATAATTTAACAAAGAAAACGAGAAAATTGCATTTTCATATTTACAAGAGTTTGTTTCTTTAGTTGGAAGAGAGTTGGACCACCGGTTAGAGTTCGAAGTGGAAATAATTCACTTCCCAGTTAACTCAAAAATGGAAACAACTTTAAAGTGACAGTATTGTTTATATAAAAACTAGACTATAACCCGAACAATGTATGAGTTTTTGTAGAGTTTCACATATAAGTACCTAAACTAAGTACAAAATCTCAAAAAAGAAAATTAAAAACATTCTGTTTGCATCAACAAAAATGAATATGGAATTAAACTCATAAACACAATAAAAATGAGTGCCTTTAGGATTGCATATCTATTTTAGAAGCCACAATATTTCAATAAAAATGCTAGTGGTAAAAGCTTTAAGGTGTTATTATGGGTATCCGGTTCGATTCCTTGCAAACTTTTTTTTTCTTCAAAATAATTATTTAGACCCGCCAAAAAAGGTGAGATTAGGGTTAATTAGGGTTGATTGGAGACTTCAAAAAACGCAAATTGAAACAACCCAAAAAACGCAAAACGAACCAACCCAAACTGCAAAAAACTGCATTTGGATCGGATGTGTTCGAATAATTTTTTTACTCAACTGCATGATTTGGTTTGCGGTTTTTGTTTTACCCAAACCAAACTGCAACATAAGAAAAACATTAATTAAACATATGTCATCTAGACCAATACTAATAGAAACTCAATGAAAATTTTTATAAGACATATTTTTTCTCTTGATAAGTTTCTTCTTTACTTTTTACTTAAAAAATGTTCTACCTGAACTTTTAGTGAATGTTAAAAATCTTTGTCTTTTGTATTTCTTACAAAATATTATTAGTTTTTGCTCACGTTTTAAATTTGATCTATGTTAGTTGGGAAATTTTTTGGTTAGAAATGAAATTGTAATGTTGGATGAAATTTAAAACATTTTTGAAAATATATTTTAAACTTGATTTTAATGCTTGAAACAAAAAGTTGTATTGTCTCGGAAAAAAAACCGCACCATTCGATCCAAACTAAACCACATTAGTTTGGTTTGGTTCAGATTTTATTTTAAAAGTCAACCGAACCAAACCAAACCACATGCTTTTTTATCTTACAGTTCAGATGTCTTTTAACCTCAAAACCGAATCAAACCACATCGTGAGCACCCGTACAATTAACATATAGTTAACTTATATGAGTCTAACCTTGTTCGTACAAAGTTCAAATTCCGTAGGAACGAGTATAAAATGGTCACCACTTTAATTAACAAATTTTTTATCTTTCTCTAATTTTTTTCCCCTAAAAAAAATATCTTTCTCCATTTTTTCTAAATGCAAAATCAATAATCTAAATTTATTTTTGTTCTAATTGCCTCAGGTAGAAAATGTAGTTTGGTTATACTCCGCAAGGAATGATGCAATTTCTATCTAGACTCTATTTAGTAAAACTAATCGATAAATTTGTAGCTACTTCAAAAAATGATAAATTTGCAGTGTTTGATAAAATTAACAGTTGAATTAATTTATAAATACAAAATGACATGAAAAAGATACTTTGGTTAATCAAAGCCCTAGTCACTCAACCACTTTGGGAGGCAGCTACAAACAAATGTGTGTATCTTATTTTTATTGGTAGATGTACGAAATGACAATCACGGTTATAAACTCATTCATAAAAATGGAGGAACCAATGTTCAAACCCCGGTCACAAACATATGACATCCGACCTATCAATTTTATTATTTTTATCAATTGAGCTAAAATTTTTTTTGTTGAGTAAATTGAGGTAGAACTTGTGAACAACCAATATATGTATGACAAAATATCATATGATTAACATTTATGTATACTTAAAGAATCAAATATACTTTAGTGACGGCTTTGTATTGGATGTTAATTTTATTTAATTTTTATCTAGTAATATTAAGAAGGTTGTTGTTGATATGACATACGGTTATTTGGTCGATATGAAAGATGATGAATGAAAGTTCTTTTTCATTCTAAAGACCAAGAGTAGTGATATTTGTACATCCAATTGATGACAACTTTGGTGACAACTTTATTTTTCTCTCTTTTTATTGGTCAAAAACAATGGAGAGAGAAAAAGGAAGAGAGAGAATAAGAATGTAATGTGAGTATGAGAGAGAAAGTTGTCCAAAAGTTGTCACATAATGGTTGTACAAATATCATTTCTCAAAGCCTAAGAGCCCGAAGGGGAGGAGGTGATGGACAAACCTAAACAACAATCTTAGCAATGATTTATGGGGAAAAGTTTGGGATATCCATACTTTTTTTTGTTACACTGGGATATATGAGTGATACGAAAATCCTTTAGATTTATTCTGGTGGACAAAGTTACTATAGAAATATAGAAAGAAAGAAATTGTATAATGTAATTGATAATTACAAATTTTAAATAGTAGAAGTAATGCTTAGATATAGCAAAACCCACTAACTATTGGCGCATTTAATACTAACACACAAGACTTTTATTTATATGACCAAGCCTTTGCATATTTCTTCATATTACCCGATGTGGGACATTATTCTAATTATTATTATTGATATCCTCCTGCAAGTTGTATGGTTTGAAAGAGAGATGCAACTTGGACAGTAAGTAATTGAACCTAGGACGAAGCAGGGGTTTGGTTAGAATATCAGCAAGTTGATCATCGGTAGAAACAAAGGATACTCAAAACTTGCCATTTTGAAATTTTCTCGGACAAAATGATAGGCTAAGGCTATATGTTTCATTCGAGAATGAAATACAGGATTAGCACTAAGGTGGGTAGCACCGAGGTTGTCACAATAGATGGCTGGATTGGCTTTTGGAGTGTGGCCGAATTCAGTGAGTAGGGAAGAACCCATAGTAGCTCACTCGCTGTGTCAGCCAAGACTTTATATTCTGCTTCTATGGAAGAGCGAGCAACAGAACGTTGTTTTCGAGAGCTCCAAGAGATGGGCGTGCTGCCAAGATATAACAGATAACCAGTGGTGGAGATATAATCATCCTTGTCGCCTGCCCAGTCCGCATCTGAGTAGGCGTGAGATTTAATGGGGCGGTCGTCGAAATGAAGACGCCTTTGTCACAGAAATCCGCCAAGTATCTGAGCACTCTTTTGAGTGCAGTCTAATGCGTTGTTCTGGGGTTTTGCATGAATTGGGAGAGTTTGTTTGTGCTGAAGGCAATGTTTGGGCGAGTAAGGCTCAAGTATTGGAGGCTTCCAACGAGCGCTCGATACTCGGTTGGAGACGATAGGAGACCGCCGGAATCCTTGAGTAACTTATTTGTGGCAGACAATGGAGTGGATGCTGGTTTCGTATCTGCCATGCCTGATTTATGCAATAGATCAGTGATATATTTCCTTTGGGAAAGGAATATGTCCGCCGTAGACGGAATCACTTCAACCCCCAAGAAATAATTAAGACATCCAAGGTCTTTCAAAGAAAAGCGAGCGGTGAGTGTGGCGATGAGTGTGGAGACCTCGACAGGAGAACTCCCGGTAACAATGATATCATCAACATATACTAATAAGTATAATGTAACACCTAGTTTGCGGTGGATGAATAAAGAGGCATCAACAGTGGAGCTGACGAAGCCAAGGGATAAATGGAATATCTGAAGCTCTGTATATCAGGCACGAGGTGCTTGCTTTAACTCGTAAAGTGCCTTTTTGAGACGACAAATATGATCAGGGAAGGTTTTGTCGACAAATCCAGGTGGTTGTAACATGAATACTTCCTCCTTGAGCGTACCTTGGAGGAACACATTGTTGACATCAAGCTGACGAAGGGACCATCCTTGAAGAACTGCAAGTGTAAAGACAATTCGAATAGTCACCGATTTAACAACTGATCTGAATGTTTCTGTGAAGTCACATCCAGGGCGTTGATGAAATCCTTTGGGGACTAGTCGTGCCTTGTAACGATCAGTGGAGCCATCCTGATTTCGTTTGATATGAAAAACCCATTTACACCCAACCAAATTCTGAGCAGAGGACCGACTAACAAGATCCCATGTGTTATTGTTGTGTAAGGCATCAAATTCAGCTTGCATAGTCGAGCGCCAATCAGGGTCACGAAGGGCTTGAGTGATATTGCTCGGTTCGATGGGACATAAGGTGCGAACATGAAGGTTAAGCTTTTTGATGGGTTTAACATTGTTGTTTTGAGAACGGGTGATGATCCCACCGGCGTTGGTAGACTGGTTGTTGTGTGGGCGAGCAGTGGGTGGGGGCGGTGGTGGAGGCGTTGGCGATGTAGTGATGTTGACTAGTTCATTGGATGTTGGAGACGCGGGCGAGGATATTTGAATGTTTTGGGCGACCTCAATGGAGTTTGGTGAAAAGGGCGAAGATGTTTGAGTGGGTTCGGCGAGCTCGCTGGTAGTTTGTGGGGAGGGCGACTGTTGTTGAGTGGTGTGTGCGAGGTCATTGGGCATTGGTGATGAGGGCGCAGACGGGTGAGTGATATGGGCGAGCTCATTTGGAGTTGCGGGATGTTGAATGATTTGAGTGAGCTTGTTTTGGTTTGGCGAAACAAGCGTCAAATCTGGGGCGAGTGCCTGTGTTTGAGTAGAAAGGGTGCTAAACGAAAATTCTGATTTAACAAACTTTACATGGCGAGAGATGTAAATCACGCCAACGAGACACAAGTATGCATGTTGATCAGCCGAATAACCTACAAAAACACACATAGCAGACTTTGGTGCAAGTTTATGGTTAGCATATGGCTTAATCCAGAGAAAGCACAGACATCCAAAACATTTTAATCTATGATAGTCCAGGCTAATGTTGTGCAACTTGAAATAGGGTGATTGATACTTAAGAATGGGAGTGGGAAGGCGATTTATAAGGTAGGCTGCAATAGTCATGGCGTTAGGCCAGGAGGTGAGGGGTATGCCTAAGTGATAGAGAAGGGTGAGACCGGTCTCGGCAATGTGACGATTCCGGCGTTCTGAATTTCCATTATGTTCAGGTGTGTGGGGTGGAGTGGTGTGATGACTTATACCATGATTGCTTAGAAAAGGGAGAAGACCAATGTATTCGCCACCATTATCTGTGTACAATATTTTTATTTGTTGTTTATGGAAATTTTCAACAAGGGTTTTAAATTTGGGAAATATGATTTGTACATCAGATTTACGTTTCATTGGATAGAGCCAAATATAACGGGTGAAGTGATTAACAAACATGAAATAGTAGCGAAGATCATCAATAGATAAAATGGGCGAAGTCCATACATCTGAAAATATTATTTCTAATGGATAATACGATATAAGAGTAGATTCATGGAAAGGAAGTTTGTGACTTTTACTAATTTGGCATGAATAACAATCAGATTGCTGGAATTGATTTGTGCCTAAAGAAAAATGCTGGGAAATAAATTTGAAAATAGAGGATGGTGGGTGCCCAAGCTTATGGTGCCATGATGTGGGTGAGTCCTTGCGAATGGTGTGAACAACTGGTGTGGGGGCAGGCCATCGATAAAGTCCATCGATACATGAGCCTTTATGAGTTGTTTGGCCAGTCTGTCTGTAAGTCCTTCACATAAAAGGAATGTGACAGAAAAAGAACAGTAGAGTTAGTTTGTTTGGTAAGTTGGGAGACATAAATAATTTTTTGTTTCATAGAGGGAACACACAAAACATTAGACAAGGATAAATCATTAATTAAAAGTGTTCCAGAGTGAGAGATGTTTAAACCTGAACTGTTGCCCATGAACAACGAGTCAGGACCCGTGTAGGGACGGTGGATTGCCATATTTGCAAGGTCATTTGTTATGTGATGTGTTGCTTCACTATCAACCAAAAAATCAGTTTGTTGGGAACCAGGAGTTGCAGTGTTGACCTAAGGCGAGTCACGAGGAGGTGAAGGGATATCAGGATGTTGCTGTCGGAAGGTGCGACACTGGGATAGAACATGTCCTTTGACATTACACCACTGACATTTGCCAAGGAAGGGTTTGCGATTTCCAGGGCGTTGATTTGATTGTGCAGGGAGCTGGGCAAGGCGCGATTTGTTGTTGTAGTTGGGTCTCACCTGAGCATTCAAGGCGGTGAGTAGTGCAGGACTTTGTTGCTGAACAACGGCGATTGAGAGTTCCTGGATGAGAAGCTTCTCAAGAAGGTCGTCAAAGGTAATTGGGTTATCCCTTGCATTCACTCCGTCAATGACAGAGCGATAGCCGTCGTCGGGGCCGCGTAGGATGTAATCAATCATGTCTTCAATGGATACAGGTGATCCAAGCGAGGCAAGGAGATCGCCTGTTTGCTTCAGGAAGTGCATATAGGTGGTGATAGATTGAGTACCTTTTGATGCTGTCCGAAGGTGCTCCTTTAGTTGCTTGAGATGGTTGCGAGAAGCCTTGGCATAGGTGTTCTTGAGGAGGGTCCAAAGACCGTGTGAGGTCTTTGTTTGGGAAACCAGGGAGGCAACCTCATTTGAGAGGGTGGTGAGGAGGGCGCCATAGACGAGGCAATCTTGTCGTCGCCAAGTTTGATAGGCCGGATTTTCTGTTGTCACTGGAGTCTCGGCGGTGGTTGTGATCGTTTTGGACGGCGCCGGTAACGATCCATCTGGGTATTTGAGGAGATCATAGCCATCAAGGAAAACTTCAAACTGGAATTGCCAATTAAGGTAATTGGTGGGAAGAAGTTTGGTTACACTACCAAGGGTGATGCAAGCAAGTGGTTTGGATGGTTCATAGGGGTTGGTGATTGAGGTATAGCTGTCGGTGGCCATGGCGGCGAGGGTGACAGCTGGGGTTAGGAACGACGTCCTTATTTAGAGGGAGAGGGGGCTTGACCGTTTCAGTCTGATACCATATAGAAATATAGAAAGAAAGAAATTGTATAATGTAATTGATAATTACAAATTTTGAATAGTAGAAGTAATGCTTAGCTATAGCAAAACC
>Ga0228711_1003866_pt1 | contig 23237 bp, 11 predicted proteins | sample MedpolnodulmetaG_2_FD_177996 | JGI IMG/M metagenome (GOLD analysis project Ga0228711, IMG submission 177996) | Root nodule microbial communities from Medicago polymorpha collected in Santa Monica, California, United States - brown nodules | ecosystem: Host-associated > Plants > Roots > Nodule...
GAAAGGGGGGAATGAGCACCGATTTGTTGGGGGGGAATGAATTTGGGTTTTTTTTGTTTTTGTTTTGGGAAGAAAGAAAAATTTGGGTTTTGGGAAAGTGAAAGGGGGGAATGAAATTTTCGTAAAGCGGGGAATGAAAATTATAACGCGCCTTCTAATTAATTATCAAAGAAAACCCGCGACGGTTCAACAAAACAGCCGCAACAACTGTTGCAAAAATGCACTTTGAGGCAGTTGCAAGTTAAGGGTCGCAGATGAAGTGTCGCAATTTGCCTATTTTCTTGTAGTGAAAATTTAAACTATTTAAGCATGAAGGTAATAACTCAATCACTAAATAACATTACAAAATTGTTTTAGAATTAGTTACATGAAGCATTCAAGTGCTTCAAACTTAAAATTGCATTTTTCTGCTAAATTCAGAACTTTGGGTAGAAAATTACACCCTAGACCAACAGCAGCCAACAATGTGCAACTGACTCTAATAGGAGAAAAATAAGTCTTTTTGGAAACACCCCTAACTCTTAATACATCCCATTGTCATCAAAATAAAATCATTCTACACTTCGCATAATATCAATCAAAATACTTGCAAAACATAGTAATAGCAAGCAAGGAAAACTTGTGAAATTCCGGGTGTACACCCTAAGAAACATATAAATTACCATTAGGGTGTAACTCAGCTTGAAATTCTGTAAGATTTGTAGGTCACAACAACAGCTACTGCCACAACAACAACTGCTGCCATACTATGAGAATAAGTAAAAGATGAAAAGGGATAACTGATTAGGTTTCCAATAAAGACGTGCCTATCATTTATTATCTCAGTATCCTCCCTCAAGGTGAAGCATTATAGATGCCTATCATGCCAAGCTTGGATATAAATGAGTTGAATTTTGGAGGAGCTAAAACCTTGGTGAGAAAATCTGCTAACTGCTCCTGTGATGAAATTGATAAAAGTCTAAGAGTACCATCTCGAACCTTCTCCCTTACTAGATGGCAATCTATTTCAAGGTGCTTTGTTCTCTCATGAAACACAGGATAGGAAGCAATATGAAGAGCGCTTTGGCTATCACAATATAGCACAGGTTGTCGTGTGGAGATGGCATGTAAATTGTTGGACAAGTGAAGCAACCATTGTAATTCACATGTTGCAGTAGAAAGATCTTTATACTCAGCTTCAGAAGAAGACCTAGATACAGTTTGTTGTTTCTTAGCACACCAAGATATCAAGGAAGAACCAATAATAAAAAAAAAAAAAATCCTGAAATTGATTTTCTAGAATCAAGGCAACCATCCCAATAAGAATCTAAATACTCCAAAATCTGCACAACTCTACAAGCAGCATTATATGTGTCCCGGTTGGAGTATGAAGAAATTGATTTGGTTGTTGAGTTGCAAATGTGATATCCGATCGAGTAGTATTCTAATATAACAACCTACTAATTAATCTCCTATATGCAACAATATCATCATAAGGCTTACCGTCATCTTGATGTAATTTAACGGAAGGATCAATAGGGCTACCAGCTGGTTTGGATCCCAATAAACCTGAATCATTCAATAAATCCAAACAATATTTCCTTTGTGAAATAGTGATCCCAATTTCTGCATTAACATTATGAGCTGCATAGTTTGAACTTTTCTTCTGCAAATGAGGTGGAACTCCATATTGAATAACAAGGACTTTAGAGTCATCATTAACTGAAATAGGATGAAAATTTGACGCTCATGCTGAATAACCATTGAGAAAATATTATTCAAGCTAGGTAATGGATCTAATAGCAGAATTTGTGACTTAACAACGCTGAATTCTTCATTAAGACCAGTCAAAAAACGAATCACATTAAATTATGATTAGATCTAGCAGTACGCATAGCTTCACAAGAGCAACGGACATGACAGGTACATATAGGTATTGGCATATACAATTCTAGTTCTTCCCACAAAATCTTAAGATCAGAAAAAAATTCAGTTACCGTCGATGCTCTTGCTTGAGAGCATAAATTTCTTGTTGCAATTCTGATACACGAACAAAATCACCTAGAGAAAAGCGTTCTTTCAAATCATTCCAAACATCGACCGCATTTTCTATAAATACAATGGATTGACCAATCGATTCAGTGACAGAATTCATGATCCATGAATGCACAAGCATATTATAACGCGACCAAGCACGAAATAATGGATCAAGATCGGTAGGAACCGGAATAGAACCGTCAACGAAATCATATTTCATTTTTCCACCCAAAGCCCTATGCATAGACCGAGCCCAACTATGGTAATTGGAACCGGTAAGCACAGGAGTAATTGAAACTGAGGTTGGACCATCGCTTGGATGGACATAATAGGGACTCAATGGATCAATTGCTGGAGCACCCTGATCAACGGTTGTGAGATTACCAAAGTGATTATTCTCATCCTTTTTCGTATCTTCATTATATCTTTTCTCTGGTCCCTGCAACAATTTAATAAAGTTGAACTATTACTCTTCCATTACAAGGAAAGCACAAAAATGCGATAAATACATGAAATGACAAACAAAACAATAGATGACACGCTACTAAATAGAACTGCTAAATATTTTGTTCTCATTTATTCATAAATGGTAAAACCAGGGGTTGATAACAAATGAAACAAATACATTCAAACAAAAGGAACTTTAACAAATGATTATTGCATCTTAGTACCGGACTTACATATACTCTACAATTTTCTTCATAAACCTTCTGCATATATCTACGAAATTTTTTAGTCCCATTATCTAAAGTGTGCTCAAAGGGATCTACAGGTAATTTATGGGCATTTCCTTCTTCCATTTCTGCAATAATTTTATAAATTTAACTATCATATTGAATATAAAAGTGTTGATATTATTGTAGTTTTTTCGTAAAATTATACTCTAATCTGCGAATATCTTACACAACGGACTTTTGGTTGTTCGAATGTGGCTAGACGGCGTTTTGCAAAATAAAATAAAAATGAAGTATGAGATTCTTGCACTTCCCTAGAAAAACAAAGAAGATGAGAATATATATATATATAGATGGAGAAGAATATGGTAAAGGATTCAAAGCAAAATTGAGGTGCTAATGTTTATATGCATATTAAACAAGATACACAGTTAGTTACTGCCTTTTTGGCGGAAACTAGCTGAAGACCCGTATTATTTTTAGTGCAAACTTTCTTAACTATTTTTGGATTGTATGATTTGATTACTTCAGACAGTAAAATCATGAGAGAGAAGCTGGATCCGTCACTTAATGATGAAATGAGAGAGAAGTATATAAATTTAAATTATTTTTAAAAAAAGTTATATTGTTATAAAAAAAATTGACATTAAAAAGTGAAAAATCTATATTTAGCTAAATTTAAGAAATAATTTGTGTCATGAACCATGCGCTCAAATCCCTCTCCATCCGCTCTCGTTTTGCAGATGCAGCCTGGGAAGGTTTGTTGTTCCTAAGGCGGTCTATATTTGAAAAATACATCACACATACATACAATTAACAAAAATCAACAAAGTAGACGAAAAATAATATGAATCATGAAATAAGTTATAAACTCAAATTCTACTTACAGTGTCAAAAAAATATGATATGGAGTAACTAAAAAAAAAGTTATAAGCTTATGTTAAATAACTATATGCAGAAATACAAATTCAAAAAATAAACTTAGTTAAGTTTTTGCATTTACAGGCCTCATTCCCACTCATATGTTGCTTTTCATTCAATGTATTTAGAGGAAAACATGTAGTGGTTAGCACAACATCAAGAGAACAAAGTACCAAACTGAATAAAAGATACTATTGATTATGTTACTGCTAGAATTGTTTATAAAGTTATGCAAGTAACTTTTATGTTGACCCTTTGGTGTGAAGAGTTAAGAATTGAAGGCTAATGTTGTGAAGGATATTGCACCAAAGGAAGATATTCAGGAACCATTCTCTTCTTACAAGGATCAATTAGGATTTGGTGAAGCATTGTTTAACTTCTATCTACTATGAGGGATTAGCATATCCTTCAATTTTTATGTGTAGCTTGTTTGGAGATCTTTCTCTATTCATTAATTTAGTTACTGGTAACTTGGAAAAGAAGTTATTCCATCAGTGGTTTTTCTTTTCACTAAAAAAAACAATAATCATTTGAGTATCTTTATATGAAGCATTGGTTTGTTAATTTTGGCCCTTATCCATTGAAGATTTTGGCTATCAAAATAGTGAAACTTTAACTCCCACCTACACTCATGTACACACATATATAGTCGGTGGTTTAATGTGTATAATGCGATAGTTGGTTGATTTATTGTGCAGGACAATTGATGTATCCATCCATGTCTAGGACAAGTTGAAAGTTCCTATCATCCAACCTATTGAGATCTCTGACCCATCTCATGCATTCTGCTCGGTCTTTAATACTAACTAACAACTAACTAAAGGGTAGCTTGGGTCAGCAAGTAAACTGTTAATATGCTTCTGTACAATTACACAGTTCAACCTTAAATATAGGCATAGCATTCACCATTCAGAATATGTGTAAAGGAAATAAAAAGCCATGGTCCACAAGCGTCAAGTGGTGGCCATAACTACATGCATGCTTGACCACGATGCAAAGTCTTTGACCGGTCCAGAGCAATTCATATCTTCTTAGACTCAGTGATGTGCATTGTTGTTCTTCTATCCCATGCTCAAAACACAAAGGGTTCATATTAAACAAGTTATTAGTTATTACTTCTTTCTTTTACGCTTGAAAAATCTTGTAAGCTTTCAATGCTACCAAAATCTTCCTTTTATAGGTTTCTTCTTCAACTTCGTTTCTTGCTACGGTTTTTAGTCCATCAATTCTAGCTGGTACAGATTTGGTAACTAGTGTGTTGGCCATTCAAAATTAATATCACAGAAAAACTACACCTAAAGAGCTGAGTGGTTGAATGTTCAACTAATAGTAAAAGTAAAAGAAATTTTAAGTTTTAATTTTGATACACGACCATACCAATAGTTTTTTATTTTAAAGAACCATACCGATAACTTAACTATGTCAAAAAGAGGATCATTTAAGCGATTCTACCGACCGAAAACCACATGATTCCGATGCTTTTAAATTGACCACACAAATCAACCAAATCGAATGAAAGCATTCCTTCGCTATTTTACAAGACAAATGAGTATTATTTTTTAACGGAAAATATATAAATATAAATAAATGGATATTATACCCACATGATGGGAATTTGTATATTTATAATAAAGAAAATTAAGTAAGCATAATAAAATTAATTTATTAAAATTATTATTGTCTTTTATTTGTTTTATAGTTTCTCTTTAACTTGTGCAGATTATAAAAAAAAAATGTTGTAAGAAGGGATTATTATTTAAGGTTCCCAAAACATTGCAGGCATAAATAATGTGCAGTGGCAGCCAATGGGTGTAGAGAAGAGAGATCTAAAACAAGACAACATGGTCCCCCACCAATTATAAAAATTGTAGTAGCTAGCATAATAACCAAACAAAATCTCCCATTCATTAAAAAACAAAAACAAAAATCTCCCATGTCATCTAACTCAGTTTTATTTAATTTAATTTAATTTAATTTAATGCAAGTATTTGACCCATACCATCAAATGTCAATTATCGCAGGCTGCACAGCACAGCCAACACCCACACTTCCTCAAAGTTCTAGATCAACCTAAAAAAAATCAACTCATAAGACAAAACTATGAGAAGATCTTTTTGTTAAGAAATATTACAAGAGACAAATTGAAAATCTGAGTTGATGGTACGTGATCTGCTCTGTTTTGACAGTCGGTTCATGCACCAGCTTATAGATCCGATTGGTGCTGGCAAACATCGTTTGTTAGAGTTGACTAGGGTAGAATCGAGTGTATTGTTGTTCTTGGTTGTATTTTCCATTAGGGTTGACACACTTGGATTCACTCGGTCAAGTTTTATGTCCCCCCGGTTTTATGTATTTTTTTCCTTTTTTTAATAATATATATGAGTATTTGACAAACGTAGGGTTAGAGTGGGGTGTGAGACGTCCTCTATTCCTTACATGTCATTTTGCTAAGGCCTTATAAAAAAAAAAAAGTTATGTTGATGGAGATATACTTTTTTGGGGACAAGCTCAAATAAATTATATATTTACACAAACACAAAACCAAAAAAAAATAAATAAAAGAGAAAAAAATTGAATAATGTTAATTGATGTGATTAAATAACTTTTTTAAATTTTTTTCATTTCATGTGAGAGTGTCTAAACAATATTGATTTGTGATTGTTAGGAAAGATTTTCTCACGTTTATGATGGGAAATTAATTTGATTTGGGCACACACCCACAAATAAAAAAAATTAAAAGAGAATGAATTTGAATGATGTAACTAAATAATTTTTCTTTAAATATTTTACATTTGTGTGTGTGACCAAATAAATTTGATTTGAGTCTATGTTTATGTAAGAATTGCTCCGTTGATGATAGTACAAATGAATATAAAAAGATGGTACAAATGACTCAACGTTATAACCAATGCTTAACAATTGACTGATTAATTATGAGCAAACATGAGTCAAATACTAACAGTTTTTTTTTTGGTAGTGAGATACTAACAATTGATTGTTTAAAAAAATGAATTTTTTTTTTGTTGTATTTGGTCCAAAACCAATGCTTACTCCCTTTTTTCCAAGATATATTTTGTGTTAATCTCTATCTTTTGTTTTTGCTAATTTAGATAGTATGTTTTTAGTTCTCTCAAAAAATAAAATCATATGCATATAATATCTTTTCTAAAAATGTAGATCGTTATTTATTTATTTATTAAATACTATAAAAAAATTATTTCAACATCTTATTCAAAAATCAGTTTGAAATTTAGCATCATTTTATTTCATAAATTTAAATCATATGCAAATAGTCAAGAGTAAAAAGGTATTAAAAACACATATAAAAAGGAAATTTAAGATTAGTCTTTTTTTTTTGTCAAAAAAAAAATAGTCTTGTTTTTCGTCAAAAAAAGAAAAAAGATTAGCCGTGTAGATTTAAAGTGATTTTTTTTGTTGGTGTAAACCAGGTATCCTCAGCGCGCAACTGCAGAGACTAATTCCTCGAGAATTGTGGGACCCAAATGGGTGGCAAACTCTCACTAAGAGTTTTAACATTGCTGCATGCCCAATGCTAGATTCGAACCCAAAACCTTGATTAAACTAAAAGAAATCCGTTTCATATGATCTAAGCGCTCTTGAGTAAATTTCCACACAAAAATATGGATATATATAGATATATGATGTATGAAAAATATAGACGTATAATGTCTAAACAAAAATAGATATGCACAAAATATACACATATAGAACTGCTTTAGAACTGGTTAATGTTAATTTATCTTCTAAAAATACTCTTACCATTCACTAATACGTTGCACTTATATATATTTTTTGACAAGTATACTTGCACTTACATGGAAAATGATTTTTTTTTTAAACAAAGGCCCCGTTTGTTTCAAATTTTTTTTTTTAAAAAAAAACAATCTATTTTTTTTTAAATAACTTTTGTCATTTTTAAGTGTTTGTTTAAGATTTTTAGAAAAATTATTTTATTAAAAAAATTAATTTGACTATAAAATGAAAAGCTATTAGGATTAACTTTTTTTAAAATCTATTTTTTTTCAAATATAAGAAGGTAGCACATGAATTAATTAAAAAAATGTTTTTTTTTTTTAAAAAAATCACTTTTTTTGGGTAGTAAACAGACACGAATAACTTTTTTTTTAAGGGTCTGTTTGGTAAGGTCATTGAATGAGCTTATGACTTATAGCGGATAGCTTATAAGCTCATCTGACAAAAAAAACTCTGTTTGGTAACAGTCTTTCCACCACAAGCTTATAACTTATTTTCCATACGCTATTCTAAGTAGCGTTTGAGCTTATAACTTATTGTTTTTTCTTCCACTTTTATCCTTACTATTTTTTTAAAAATCATTTTTTACCCTGTATAATTTATTATAAAATTAAGTAAAGATGTATTTATTAAATGCAATATATTTGTTGTTGAAAGAAGTATTTATAGCTTACGAGATTATCTTAATTTTAGATTCATATAATTGTTGTTGAGATTGTGACAGTTTTATTTAAATGAGAATTGAGAGAATTTAGATACCACAAATTACTTAGATTAAAGACAAACACTCGAACAATATTTTTTTTCTTCATATGATTGGTTTGATAAAAACAAATGTATAATGTTCTAAAATGATAATTGAAACTAGTATCGTAAAATAAAATTTTATGGCTTGATAGTGTATTTTTAAAAAAAATACTTAATATTGTATTTGGAATGAATAAAACTAAGTTTTTTTTAACACTATGAAAAAGGCAAGTTGTTTGTTTCTTTTTCTTTTGTTTAAAATAAATAAGCAGGTTGTTCTTGTCTTCATAAAAATTAGAATGATAAAAAAATGTTTCTTTTATGGCGATAAAAAAGTTCTTTTATGTCATTTTACATTTATTAGGTAACTGAACCACTAATTTTAACAAACACTTCAATTAACTTATCAGCTATCAGCTAACCGCAATAAACTATCAGCTATAAACTATTTTTATCAAACAAAGTCTAAATATCTAAAAAAAAAATTCAAGATTTTTCTAACACAAAATCTTTTTTTTTTTTATGGTGGCCGGGGTTAAAACCCCAGAACTTGCATATATTATACATTGTCCATATCAACTAAACTAAACTCGAGCACACAAAATCTATTTTTTGAAAGCTGCATCCAAAAATAGTAGAACAACATGAAATTAGCATATACATCTTTATTGTATGGTGCATGCATATACATCTTTTGGATGTAAATCAAAGATTTTTCGCACGCCATTCTCGAGTCTCTCGCGGAACCAAAAAATATTATTATTTGAAACCAAAGATGTTCTATCCAACAATTTCCGTTGCCACTAACCAATTAAACCGAAGCGTATGAACTTATTCGATTATTTTTTTTCTTCAATAAATTAATAAACCGTGAATTTTTTGAAATAATAATATTTCTTGACTTTCTCATTTTTTTTTTTTGGTAGAAGACTTTCTCATTTTATCAGTGACCCAAATAAACGCAGAATAAATTAGTGACCCAAATTACGAGCTCGTTTGTTTCAGATTTTTTTGGAAAAAAATCTATTTTTTCCTTATTTTTAAATGTTTGTTTAAGAATTTTAGAAAAATCATTTTATCAAAAAAATTTATTTTTACCCTAAAATGAAAAGCTATTAGGATTAATTTTCTCAAAATCTATTTTTTCAACAACAAGAAGATAACACATGTGCATGTTAGAATTCTTTTTTTTTTAAAGTGGATTTTTATGGATAGTAGACAAACACAAATAATTTTAGATTTTTTTTAAAATTTTTTTAGAAAAAAAAAATCTATTTTTTTTAAAGCTGAAACAAACTCACACTAGAATCGTGATTTGGTTCCCGGTTCACTTTCTCTCTCATCTGTTTTTTTTAATTATTTTAATTTTTTCTGTCCACCGTTGGATTCATCCAACGGCTGATATAAACGCAGAATAAATTAGTGACCCAAATTAAAATCCTTAGATGCTCTAAACCAATTATCACTCAGCAAAAACACAATCCTTGTCTCACTACCCTCACAAAAATAATCATAGCTACCCTTTTCAATTCTCACTCACACCTTCGAAGAATAACGTAACCCCATCAATTTCTTCTCTCAAAAATATAAACCCAGAAAAAAAAAGTTGATTTTTTTATTATTTTTGTAATTATTTTTCTCAAGAAATTCTGGGTTTGAATCGATTTTTTGAACCATGGCTTTGATCCGAAGAAGAAAAGGGTCAGAACCAGAAAAGGGTAATAGCGAAAATTCAGAACCAAAAATTCAGAAAAAAGAAGAAGAAGAAGAAGATGATGATGATAATGATAAGAACAGAAAGAACAAGAAGAAAAACAAGGACGAAGTTGGTGTTTTTAAGAAGAAGAGTACTAGGTGGTCTTGTGTTGACAGTTGTTGTTGGTTTATTGGTTGCATTTGTACTTTATGGTGGTTTTTGTTGTTTATGTACAATGTAATGCCAGCTTCATTTCCTCAGTATGTCACTGAGGCTATTACTGGTCCTATGCCTGATCCACCTGGTTTGAAATTGAAGAAAGAAGGCTTGAGTGTCAAGCATCCAGTGGTTTTTGTTCCCGGGATTGTTACCGGTGGACTTGAACTTTGGGAGGGGCATCAGTGTGCTGAAGGATTGTTTAGGAAGAGGTTGTGGGGTGGAACTTTTGGAGAAGTTTATAAAAGGTATATTGATATGTTGATGTATGTGTATTTATAACTTTGCTTGGTTGTGTTGGGTATATAAATATGTGTATTTATAACTTCACTTGCTTGTGTTGGTTTTTGCTTATCATAATTTGATGACGTTGATGGTGTGTTTATAGTATTGTTTGGTATTGTTTAGTGATTTTTGGTATTGGTTTGTGTGTTTGTGAGTGTGCTGTGATTTGAAATTGAATGGTTATGACGAGGATGGTGATGGTGGTTGGTGATGATAGATTTAGAAATGAGCTGAAATGTTTTACATTTGATTTGATGATGGTTGGTGGGTGAGCTGCTTGGTGAACTTGTCGATTTAATGCTAGGTTATTGGATTTGTTAGCATGTTTCTATAATTGGTGGAGACACTGGTAAATGATTTGGAAGGGAACTTATGTTTTATGGTATTGTTGCTTGAGATGGTTAATTCTTGCTCTTTGGAGACTTGGAATTGTTTTTGTGTATATTTTTACTGTTATTGAAATTTATTTGTCATAAGAAAGCTTGTTCTTATAAAGATATAGAAATCTATTTGTCATAAGAAAGCTTGTTCTTATAAAAGGTACATAGATATGTAGATGTATATATATTTATAACTTTGCTTGGTTGTGTTGGTTTTTGTTTGTCTTAATTTGATGTTGTTGATTGTGTTTTTATAGTCTTGTTTGGTTTTGTTTAGTGGTTTGTGAGTATGTTGTTATTTGGAATTGATTGATTATGATGAGGATGGTGATTGGTGATAGTAGAATGAAATGAGCCGAAATATATATTTGACATTTGATTTGATGATTATTGGTTGGTGAGCTGTTTGGTACACTTGTCGATTTAATGTTAGGTTGTTGGATTTGTTAACATGTTTCTATTATTGGTGAAGACATTGGAAGGATGATTTGGAAGGGAACTCCTCTTTTGTGGTATTGGTGCTTGATAGTGTGATTGCTTGAGATGGCTAATTTTTGCTTTCTGCTGACTTGGCATTTCATTTATTTTGTCTGTTATTGGATTTTACTTGGAATAAGAAAGCTTGTTCTTAGAATTTTTCCTGTGTAATGTTAGATCACTGTTTTCCTTTAATCTTTTGATTCTGATCTTCATTAAGTAAGGAAAAATTCATAAAGTGAGGAAATTTTTCATGCTATGTCTTCTCAAAGAACCATTTTTTACTTTCATCTTAGGATGCGCAGTAGAGTGCTCAATCTACTGTTCCTTTGGTGTTCAACAGTTACTGCTTTTTGCCAGCAAAATCCTTGTTTATTTTTCTCATCTTCATACCCAGAACTTTTAGTACAACACCCCCCTTGTACACTTTCATCTCACACAGCTCAAGATATCAAATGAACAAGAGGAGATAATGTGCTTGAATGTCTATGACATTTACTTTAATGTCCATGGTGCTTTTATCTTCCACCTACATATCACCAAGACTGCTAAATTGTTTGAGTGGATATTAGTTTGTTTTCATGTAACCTGATGTTTATCTTTCTTGCATAAGTGCCTGTTTTATTTGGGTATTCTTAGACATGGGAAAGTTCAGGGTAAGTCAAGACATGGTTCATTGTATCTGTCCTGTCAATATTTGTAGCTGAAATGTTTTAAGCTTGAGCTAATTTAAAAGTACAAGTTTGGTTGAGGTTTAGATCTAGCATCTTAGTTGATAAATGTCTGAAATTAAGAATCATTATAGTTGGAAATGGGTGGGATAGTGTGAAGTATTTGTATACCACATTATTTATCTCCTCTTTATACTTCACTTCCCTTTTTCCGTACTTGACAGACAGCGCTGCAAATGAATTGTGCAACAAATACTAGATTGATTTAGGATAATGTGAACAACCTGAATAATATCTTATTTAGTCTCACTGGTTGAACTTGATTTCTTTGTGAGACAAAATAATCAATTACATGAATTCTTAGTTTAACTTAGACTTGTATAATGTTATAAGTGCTGATTGTGAGTACTTGATTGATTGGAAAAATTCAAGTTGCTTTTCCATGTCCATTTGTGAGTGGAAGTACTGTTCAGTTTGAAAGCAAAGGGGAAGTTTTTGATTAAACATTAATTTCATTCCTTTTGTGAGACAAATAATATCTGTAGTACACATCAATCGAAGAATTTTCAAGCGAAAATGATAATCCTAAATAATTGTCCAGATAAGGCTTATAACACAGTTCACCATCACTAGTGCAATATTTGTCTATGCATTTGATGTTTGTGACTGATTTCCCATCATTGACGTAGAAATGGTAACATAAAATTCATGTCCTATTTTTGTGTGTTGCAGACCTTCATGCTGGGTGGAGCACATGTCCCTCGACAATGAAACAGGAATGGATCCACCTGGCATTAGAGTCCGGCCTGTCTCTGGACTTGTAGCTGCTGACTACTTTGCCGCAGGATACTTTGTTTGGGCGGTCCTAATTGCTAACTTGGCACGCATCGGTTATGAAGAAAAAACTATGTACATGGCTGCATATGATTGGAGAATATCATTTCAGAACACTGAGGTATCATTATTTTGATAATTGATTTTGCACTGAGTTTTTATTTCAGAACACTGCTGAATGTTTTTCCTTTTGCTAATAATAACTTAATTGATCAGGTGCGGGATCAAACACTAAGTCGGATAAAAAGCAACATAGAACTCATGGTTTCCACTAATGGTGGAAATAAGGCGGTTATTATTCCACATTCGATGGGGGTTTTGTATTTTCTTCATTTCATGAAATGGGTTGAAGCACCAGCTCCAATGGGTGGTGGAGGAGGACCAGATTGGTGTTCCAAATATATTAAGGCAATTGTAAACATCGGTGGACCATTTTTAGGTGTTCCGAAGGCTATAGCAGGGCTTTTCTCAGCTGAGGCCCGAGATATTGCTGTTGCAAGGTATATCTTCTTTATGGCCATGCTAGTTATTATGGCCATGCTAGTTACTAGGTTACATGATGACTTGTATGGGTGTAGCCTGGTTCACCAGTATTTTACTCTAGCTAGAATGATTATGTTAGTTACTATGAACTACATGTTTCCTTCTATTGTTTAAACTATGAAGCATGCACCGACACAGACACCGGTAATAATTTGAGAATGTTCCGCTTGTGTCAGTGTCAAACACTGACACGCCTTCAACCTGAAGTGTCGGTGCTGCATTGTGTTTAAATCAGCTAGGTCTTGTAAACAACATTAAGATCTCTCTCCCCTTTGAATTGGAACAACAAATTCTCATTGCATTTGGCATGCATGCTACACTTTTTTGTTTAAGTCAACTATTCAGTATCTAAATTGAATTTGGTTCTTTCGTGTTATATGTCACAAGGGCGATTGCACCTGGGTTTTTGGATAATGATATGTTCCGCATTCAAACATTGCAACATGTTATGAAGATGACTCGCACTTGGGACTCAACAATGTCAATGATACCAAAAGGAGGGGACACCATATGGGGCGACCTTGATTGGTCACCAGAGGAAAGCTGTGGCCTTCACACGAGAAAGCAAAGCAGCAACAATACTCAGTTGACAGAACAAAAGACAAATAAAACAAATGTTAACTATGGAAGAATGATATCGTTTGGCAAAGCTGTCGCAGAGGCAGATTCGTCTGAGATTGAGATTGTTGACTTTCGGGTGAGCAAAACTTGAAATTGATGTAAGGTCTGTTTGAATTAACTTATTTAAGGTCATCTACTGGTATGAGCACTTGTGAGACTGTCTAAGTTGTTTTCAGCATATTTTCACAAGCTCTTCATGATAGCTTATGAAAATTATTTATAGCTTATATAAAAACACTTTGTTTTTAATATTTTATTTCTTTTGTTATAGAAATAGCTTATACATAAAACACTTATATGATAAACACTTATGCTTTAGACACTTAATTAAGCTGTTTATCCAAACAGGGCCATGCATTGTCTTGTGTGCTTATTCCTTATTTTACCAGTTTTCTTGTTCTGTCTCATTTGTAGTTAACACTCAGGTTTTTGTTAACAGGGTGCAATTAAGGGTCCCAATGTTGCAAATACCTCTTGTCGTGATGTGTGGACTGAATACCATGATATGGGAGTCGAGGGAGTAAGAGCAGTTGCAGAGCATAAAGTTTACACAGCTGGCTCAATCATAGACCTGCTTCAGTTCGTTGCGCCGAAAATGATGGCACGTGGTAGTGATCATTTCTCGTACGGAGTAGCTGACAATTTAGATGATCCTAAATACGAACACTACAAATATTGGTCAAACCCATTGGAGACAAAGTGAGATTTTTTCTTTTTGACTTTTATCTTATTTAGCAGTTTATTTGATCAGTTATTCTTGTTAATAAATTTCTGAATGAATTCTTCGGTGGTAGTGTTCTAAAATAGCTTAGTAGCTCTTCAAATGTTAACACATTGATGATGTATATTAGCCATATTTGTGAGTTCAAAACTAGAATTCTTCGTTGACGATACTTATAGGCTCTGTTTAGGTACAGAACTTAATTAAGCACTTATAACTTAAGTGCTTATCATATAAGTGCTTGTATATAAGCTATTTATATAAAAAAAGATAAAATAAAGTAAAACTGTATTCTAATAAGCTATAAGCTGCTTTATAAGCTATATTGGAGAGCTTATGGAAATATTATAAGCTATTTCCCTAAGCTCTCTCACCCCATCCCACAAGTGCTTATACTAGTTTTTAATCTTAATTAGGTCAATCCAAACAGATAATTTCTCTGGATTGACGTTGAAAAAGGCGATCTGTGCATCTATTTCGTTGAAGCTAATAGGAATGTTTTTTTGGACAGAAATTATGACTTTGGACACCGTATAAACATACAGTTTGGATATTTTATCATTATTTTCTCTCACCCCGGATGGAATATTTACTAGCTCTAGATATATTTTAACAACTTCAGATATGGCGTTGATCTTTTGTGTGTCAAAATAACATCTCTCTAAAGTTAAATAACCGTAACCAACCACAGTATTAGATACACCTCAGAAATAAGTTTAGTCTACTGTTGTCAATTGCCATCATTCATGATGAAATTTAGTATATTAAACATTATAAATTATACAAATAACAATCCTCTCCGCTCTTGATATGTTCCAAATAAATACACCCTCCGGTCACTATTATAAGCAAAATTCAACATTTTAGATTCATTCATTAAATGATGTATGTGGTCTATAATAAAGACCATATGCATCATTAATTGAATGAATCTAAAATGTAGACTTTTGCTTATAATAGTGACCGGAGGGTGTAATCATTATGAATTTGTGAATATTGACAATGGAAATACTATTTTAGTTGGTTCCTTATTTTTATTACCTATTCAATTGATTGATGTCTTTTGCAACTCAATAATATCAACAGGTTACCAAATGCCCCTGATATGGAAATCTTCTCTCTATATGGAGTTGGCCTACCGACCGAAAGAGCTTATATTTATAAGTTAACTCCCTTTGCCGAGTGTTACATTCCTTTTGAAATTGATCCTAATGCCGAAGGTGGTGACAAAGTTAGTTGTCTGAAAGACGGTGTCTACACTGTTGATGGTGATGAGACCGTTCCAGTTCTAAGTTCAGGCTTCATGTGTGCTAAAGGTTGGCGCGGAAAAACAAGATTCAATCCTTCAGGGATCCGCACTTATGTTCGAGAATATGATCATTCTCCTCCCGCCAACCTGCTAGAAGGTAGGGGAACACAAAGCGGTGCTCATGTTGATATAATGGGAAACTTTGCGTTGATTGAAGATGTTATGAGGGTTGCAGCAGGAGCCAAAGGAGAAGAATTGGGAGGTGATAAGGTGTATTCTGATATCTTTAAATGGTCTGATAGAATCAAGTTACCTTTGTGAGGGGTTGGATTCCTCTCCCATTACTGGATGGTTCCAAAAGGAGAGAGAAAGACGCAACCAATAAATATTATTATATTTTTTCTGTGTATTTCTTTCTTACTGGTACTATCGAGAGGATCCACACCCCTTTGCGAGTAAAGCAGAATGCACTTCCACTCTTTCATTTCTCTAAAGGATCATATTGTGTCATATACATTTTTTGAAGTACAGTCTCACTGCTACAAAAGTTCCATAAGATGCACTCAGAATTTCTGGTTCTGCTTATCAAATTCAGATTCCAGGGAGTGGTGAAAAAGGAAGCAAGGACACTTCAAAACTTTAGCTTTGTTGTATGGTAATTTTTTGGTTCACATATTTTTGTCAGATACTTCATAGACACTTCTAGTTGTAATTTATATATTTTTTTGCTTTTTATTATTTTTTGAAAATTTGTTGCAATAAACTGCAGTATCGTAATAATTAGACATTAGATGTATGATATGATTTTTTTAATGCCTCATTCAATCTTATAAAATATCAATTCTATTTATTTATTTGATAAGATATAAACCAACTTTGTGTGATTACTTGCGTGCCACGTCTTATACATTCTTACTCACTCGTGACGGTTCTATTAAAAGAACGTGCATTGGGTCCTATGGTTATTTAATTAGACAATTGCTCTTTTAGATATTAGGAGAGACGAACGAACGGTGGTTAACTACGTTTAGCGTACAAACACTTTTTAAATCTAGTGAACTGATTTAAAAATGTCTCAATTGATCTCAAAAGTGTTAAACGGTAGTTAACTACCGTTTGGTGGGTGCTTGACAAGAATCGCTAGGCCCTATGGTTAATTTGGGACATGGTTCTAACTTCTAAATATGTTCATCCAGTTTAGTTACAACTCAGAGTATGTATGAGGTATAACTCAGCATGTGTATGTTTATAGTATATCATGAAATTTTTTCATAGCTCACATTGTTTTAACCCACCAAGTCAATCAAAACATTTCTAAGTTTTGGTCTTTTGATCAGCCATGAAACTAATGCTCAATTCAGCTACATAGATGAATGAGAATTAATTGACGAGGAATGCTAAGGTCACACCCTCTAACACACTCCTTTAACACACTCCAATTTTAATTCGCCACATCATCTACTTGTTTTATTATGTTACCTATTAACCGGTTGTACAGGTTGAGAAAACACATTTTCTCTTGGAAATTTATCTGCACTGTTCACACACACAAATTGCAATGCTCATCGCAGTCCCAATTTCCATCTTTTCTTCCAATTTTTCTGACGCAATCATGCCTCCTCTGTTTCTGTCAAGCTCTTGTGGTCGATTTCTTAAGCATTATTGATGTCGTCATTGATTTCAAAGAACCCATTTACAATCCTTATCAAGTTGAAAGAAAATATTCAGAAAATTGCTTTTCTAACATCAAAAAGTTCATATTGACACATGAAAATGACCAAATTACCCCAAGCGGTAGTTAACTGCCTCTGGCATATCTGGCAGCAGTTAACTGCCACTGGCTCCAAAGGCAGTTAACTGCCTCTGGCTTTGTTGCACTTAAGTGCAGATCCAGTTGTGATTTTACGCGTCTCGGTCAAAAAATCAAAATAAATCGAAACTTATTCAGAATTCTACGAAACTTTACAGACACTCTATATATATTTTTTTAGAGTTGTCTGCAAAAAAACCAGCTCAAAATTCAACTTCTAGATCGACGTTTTGATGTTTTGGTTTCTTGAGTTATTGGCGCATTAAAATTTCATATTTAATCCATTCGTTGTCGAAAAATTCTAATTTTTTGCGGCAAATGTTTTTTTATGTTCTTAATATGTGTGCAAAAAATAATGAAAAAATTCAACCTCTATATAACTTTTCCGGACGCGCACTTGGAAAAATATTGCAATTTTACGCGTTTCGATAAAAAATTCAAAATAAATTGAGGATTAGTCGAAATACTAGGAAAATTTGCAGATCCTCTATATGTATTTTTATAGAGGTGCCTACAAAAAAAAACAGCTCAAAATTCAATTTTTAGGTTGATGTTTTGATGTTTTCGTGTCTTAAATTTTAGGCGCGTTAAAAATTCATGTTTAATCTGTCCCTTGTTGAAAAATTCAAATTTTTTGTGGGAGATGTTATTTTTTTGTTCTAAACATGCGTGTAAAAAATCGTGAAAAATTTCAACGTCTAGGACACTTTTTCGGACTCCCACTTGGAAAAGAATTGGGATTTTGCATGGTTCGGTAGAAAAATCAAAATAAATTGATACCTAGTCGAAATGCTATGAAACTTTATAGACACCTCAATCAAAATACATATAGATGATGTGCAAAGTTTCGTAACATTCCGAATAAGTGTCGATTGTTTTTATTATTTCAATTGCGATTTTGCGCGTTTCGGTTGAAAAAATAAAAAAATCGACTTATTCGGAATGTTACGAAACTTTTCACATCATCTATATGTATTTTTATAAAGGTGTCTGTAAAGTTTCGTAGAATTCTGAATAAGTTTTGATTTATTTTGATTTTTCGACCGAAACACATAAAATCACAGTTGGAACTGCACTTAACTGCAGCAAAGCCACTGCCTCTGGAACCAGCGACAGTTAACTACCGTCAGATATACCAGAGACAGTTAACTACTGTTGAGGGTAATTTGGTGATTTCCACGTGTCAATATTAACTTTTTAATGTCAGAAAAGCAATTTTCAAATATTCAAACTTTACCCAAACCCATTTGCAAACAAGAGCACCTAGTTCAGAAGTCTTCAATTTAATTGGAACCTTTTAATGAGGTTTAATTTGTCACATTTTTATTTATCTCTAACCTTCAACTAGAACATGAAAGTAATAAACATTAGAACGAAAATAAAGATTCAAACATGTTTGAATTGAAAAAAGATGTGAAGAAAGATTGTCGAAACTGAACTCGAAAAGTGGGGTAGTGAATTTTTCCAAAAAGTTAATAGAAAATAATGATTGTTTTGGATGTAATTTTTTTACGGGTCCTTGATGAATCCTTGAACTTGGAAGAGATGATGGTGGTAAGTTGAAGTGAACGGGAAGCTGAAAAACTATTTTTTTTTTTTAAGTTAAAATTAACAAGTAATAAATTGATGAAACCGGTAGCAACTCAGTGGATGACGTGTTAAATTATGATTGGTGTGTGTTATAGAAGTGTGTTAGAGAGTGTGATATTAAACATTTTTCTTGATGGATATATTTTGTCACCTTTCGACTAGAGTATCTCTTAAGATTCAAACTCAGTGTTTTCTTCTTCAGGGTTATGTGAGTAAATCCAACCAATATATGTCCATTTTCCTTCTCTCTTTATTGGATCTTGCTAACATGTACTCTAAATTTTTGCATTTTTGGGACTTTTTTTTGTAGTACATGTGTACCAGTAGATTACATCACTATGTTAATTTGTGGTGATCATTCATTAGTACTTGGCTAAATATTGGAATGTAGACCTGCACCATATTTCTAGGACTCTAGTTATGGTTCATGAACCACTTCCAAGTCTTATGGTTCATGAACATGAACCATACTTCCATGTCTTTCCTATGCTATTTTGACTTATGCTTTACGAGTGTCTTTATTAGGACTTGGTTGCTTTCTCTTTTTCTCTTTTTTCATTTGCTTCTTGATTTCTTTATGTCATGTAAAAAGAAGAAAAAAACTAGACCAAAAACAGCGAGGGTATAATCAGACGAGGTGGTTTATGTTTTTCACATTATGACATATATTCTAATTGGGAGATGTATTTACATTTTAGAAATGATATTTGTATAAATATATCTATTTTGTAACAACTTTTGAGCAATTCTCCATCTCTCGTACTTTTATTGTGTTATTTATTACTCTATCTCTTCATTTTTATTTTTTTGTGTTTGGCAAATAAGAAAAAAGATAAAAAAGTTGTTCAAAAAGTTATGATGACTTTTTACAATAGTTTCCACATTTCAAATAGAATTATATCTATGTTCGAGTGAATGTGAAAAAATAAAAAATAAAACTACAAATAAATAGTATATTTCCTTCAGTTATATTTATAAGCAAATTTTGCTTTTATAGATTTATTAAATAATTGATGTATCTGAAATACAATATAGTCTAAATGTATCGCTTATTTCATGAATCTTAAAAAGTAAAAGTTGTTTATATATTGCGACTAGAATGAGTATATTAATATTATGCTAGTTTGAGTGGAACAGACTTCAAATTTTGTAGATGCTTCACTTCAAACACAATTACTACATGATAACAAAAAATAAATAAATAAAAATTCATTGAATAATAAAATCTGCAACATAGTTATTGACGAAGACAATTTCATACAAGAGTTATTGATTTCCATAAACTGATCAATTATTGATGTTAGAAAAATGAGAGGTTTAACATAGATGTAATAATCACGATGTAGAGGCAACTGGTTAATGCATGCACTCTATTTAAAGGAACAATATAGCTACAACTTGAGTTCAATATATGATGATGAAATAATTCTAGAACATGATGACTTACTTGCATCTTCACCTAACACAGTAATCTCATGGCCACTTGAGATATTGTTGGTGAAATAAATATACAATGCAACTTTATGTATTTTCAAATTAGTTTCCAAGATTGAAACTCTTTTTATTTACATATTTATTCAATCAAATCTCACCATAATATAATTTTTTTAAAGATTTTTTCTTAAAATATATGTAAGTATATATATGTAGATATATTTTTGAGATTAACTTCTAAACACCAGTGATGTAAAATCTTTTTTTATAGATTCATCCAAACAAATCAGAGTACAGTACCACTCTTATAAGTTAATCCATAGAATATCTTCACAGATATCTATGGATATAGTTTGCGTATATTGTTTATGTTAGATATTTTTACACATGCATTTAATCAAGGTCCCGTTTGTTTTATATTCTAAAAAAATGGATTTTTCTTAGTATTTCTAAAAATAGATTTTTTTTTGAAAATTTAGTCAAAAATAGTAGAATTTATTTTAAATTAATTCGGTTTAAGTTAAAAAAGAGATTTTGACATTCATTAACTTAAATATTTATTGTTCGAGATTTTAGATGGTAAAAATTACATATTTTTTCAAAATGACATTTTTCAAAAATGATTTTTTATGAAAAGTTATTTGAAATAGCTTTTTTTTTTTAGAGATTTTTTCAAAATTTAGTATCTAAAAAAAATCATAACAAAATGATGAAATACTTAGAATGACATTTTAAGATAAGTTATTCAAACGGATTTTTCATTTGAAGCTTTCCTTGAAAATTTCTTTGTTAAAAAAATGATAATAAAAACATATTACACTACAAAAATCTATTTTAAAAAAAATTATAACAAACGGACCCCAAATCACGTTAATACATTGATTTTTAGGTTAATTTCTAAAATATCTATAAAAATATATATTTGGTGTATTTGATTTGATAGACATATCAAAAAGTTTCACACCGTAGTCAAATGAGAATTAATCACAATATCTATAAGTATCAATAACCGTGAGGTAAAAATAGTTTTACTAAGAATTGCTCCATCTAAAAATCGAATTCGAGTTCTTTTAAATAATTCGTTTTTGATGAAACTCATTTACTACTTAAACTCAATTGTTTGGTTGTATTTTATTACTTAAACTCAATTATTTGGTTGTATAAAAATGTTTTGTTATATCATTCATACTTTTTTTTTCAACGAGTCTATTCTATTACTCAAATCCATAAACTTTTTAATATTTTTTCTCTTGTAAGTATTGATTGAAACCAGCACATGAGAGATAGCAGACTACAGCTATATTCCTGCAACCCAAAATTATTATTAAGTTTATTTGATATGTAGTGTGAATTGTAAAATTATTTTACAAACACAATCAACGATGTATTATTGACATGTGGATTAATAAATATGACAATTCCTGTATTTTTAAAGAGTTTAGGTTATGTACGATGTAGTGACAAAAGAATTTAACACATTGTTACCGCATCATTCAATAAAATATGAAAAGTAATGTGTTTTAACTCATTAAATAATTCAAGTAAGAGTTTAATTGTAGTGAGTGGACATTTCAAAATAATTTTGCACATACGATCGATTAAAATATTTAAAATTGCTAAATTAATTAATGTTTTTAACACAATTCAAAATGTTTTGATGAGTTGTGTGCAAAATTGTTTTGGACCGTTAATCAACCACAATTCTAAGAGTAAAATCTTATCGTTAAAAACAAGGGTAAAACTAAAACTTTTATATACCAACAAATTATACAATCATAAAAAAGAAAGTATATACATTGTCAAACACATTATTAGATTCATTTGTGAAATAATTTGCATACAAATTTAATCTATTAGTATATTATTTATTTGATTAAAAACTATATAAAATTAATAGTTTGTCTTTCCAAAATAAATCATGACCCTGTTATTAATCACTTTCATTGTTTCGTAGCGTTTATTTTATTTTCTTTCTTTCCTCTCTTTTTCTTTCTTCAAACCGATGCAGTTTTGATTTGTGAATTTTGGATCACGACGGAACCCTAATTTCACCCCCTTTCTCTCTCCGTCACTGCAATTGGTGCTTCCGTCGTCTTCATCATTCCAATCCCCAATTAACCCCTCTTTCTCCCTCTTCAAGTTTCAACCTAGGAATTTCCTCTTCCGATCAAAGGTATATTTAACCCCTTTTTCGTTTTCGATCGCTGAATTTCTCAATTCGATTTTGTTTGATTAAAAAACGAAACTTTACTTTGTTTTTTGTGTTTAATTTGAAAATTTAGGACTTGGGTTGGATCATATGTTAATGGGTATTTGTGGTTTTGAATAAAAAAGATGAAAAAATTGATATTTTTGCGATTTTTTATATGGTGATCAAATTTGTTGTGACTTGTGCTGCATTTAGTGATTATTTTGAATTAGAGGAAGATAAAATTGAGTATAGATTAAAGATCTTGTGCTGTTTCTATGTTGACTTGAGCATTGAAGTTGACTATTGGTGGTATTCGAAATTTGAAGACCTTGTTTTTCTTCCTTTTTTTTTTTTTTGGGGGGGGGGGGGGGGGGGTTTTAAATTGGG
>Ga0228711_1003867_pt1 | contig 23236 bp, 18 predicted proteins | sample MedpolnodulmetaG_2_FD_177996 | JGI IMG/M metagenome (GOLD analysis project Ga0228711, IMG submission 177996) | Root nodule microbial communities from Medicago polymorpha collected in Santa Monica, California, United States - brown nodules | ecosystem: Host-associated > Plants > Roots > Nodule...
TATTGGGTCACTTTAAGAAGGGTTTCTCAATGCAATATCATATAACACATGAAACGGTCGTATGCTATATTTTTTTATTGTTTAAATTTAAAAACTCATTTACTTTTTCTGCATTTTAACTTTCTTGCACATCTATATTTTCTGCACTTTTAACTCGATGTTTTTCTTCACTTTTAAATTTATGCACACTTACTTTCAACTCTTTTACTTTTTATGCAACGTACTTTCAACATTTTTGTTTCTTTACATTGCTACTTTTTCAAAACCTTGAACTCAAGTTCATTGTACGAAATAAAGTCTTTTTTATATATAAAAAAAACATACACTTTTATACACTAAACATACATAGAAGAGTTCCTTGTTCAGGTATTCGAAGATAGAGTCAACATTGTTGATTTCCATGACATATGTGAGCAATGGGGCAACACATATATCAACCCATTCCTTGGTTGAACATGGTATAATCTTACTTTTTAACTGGTCAAGGGCTAACATTTGAACATTTTCTCTCGTAGATAGTATCAAAATCTCCACAAGAAATTGGCATGCCCAATGGAACTTATTTGAGTTAATTCTTTGTTCACAAACTTCTGACTTAAGAAATCTTAAGGAAGACATGTTCTATGCAATAAACCAACGAATTTTTTTGGAACGCCACTAATAGTCCTTAAGAAGCAAAAATATATGCATTCTAAAATCAAGCAAAACGACGATAGTTCTTTGATCCCAAGAAGTTCAATGACGGTTCCTATAGTTACCTATGTAAATTCTATTGACTTTAAAACTTTCTAAAGCGTTGATAAGATCCTGAAAATTTTCACCTTCCGGATTCTCATCATCTCCTATCTTTTTCCCTAGAGGCCCGCCCTCTCTTAAGGCATGTGGAGTGTCCTCATTGACTTTCGTCTTCGACACCTTATCACTCACCTTGCTTCCTACTTTCCTTATAGTTTTTCTACCAGGCTTCTTTGCTATCATAGACATCACATCCATAGTTGGGATAGTTGTCTTCTCAGATGTTACTCCTTCCTCTTGTTCCTTAGTTTCTAATTCAACCTGAACTAAGGTTTCTTTTTCACTAAGTTTTTCTTTGGATATCTCTTTCCTACCTCCTTTCCTAACGAAATTAATTTGTTCTTTTACTCCACAAGATTTCTCAAACCTCTTAGTCCACCACCCTGGCTCCTTACGTGATGTTTGGCGATGAACCATTTTTCGTGCTTCCTCGATTTCTCGAAGTTCACGTTGTTTGGCAAGGAACTTGTTTGTAAACCTTAAATAGATAGGGTTATGCTCAAGATCAACAACAAATGGTAAGGTAACGTTGACATGTCCTATGAGTGTTCTCATCCTATCAACCTTTCCTTCTTTCTTTGGATATTTTCCAAATGGGACTTTTAGAGGGATAGATTAACTTACCTGGTGTTTCAGCTCATCATCTCCCTGAATGTCATCTCCCTTTTTGTCACTTACCACCATTTTTCACTCCTCACTTTTTGATTTTTCAAAAGAAGTGAGTTGTGTAGAGATATGTCCAATTTGAGTCTCCAAATTCTTAATGGAAGCTTCGGTATTTGTTCTTGCTTCTTCTTGACTTTACGAAAGAGACTCAATTTAAGTATTAGTCGACTTTATGTATTGTTCAAGAGTCTCCTCTAGACCTTTCTTGTGTTGTTGATAATTTTTCGCTTGATAAGATTGGAAACCATTGTTTCCACCTGAAAAGAAATTTGAACGATTTGGCCAATTAGAACTAAAGTTGTTAGAAAAATGATACCTTTGCTGCCTAGTAACTGCTCCCATAAACTTCACTTGCTCTTCGGATAACCCCAAACTTGCAGGAAGTCATGCTCCTGTTTCATGAGCTTGCTCACAAAAATCACATCCTAAGTCGTTGCTGGATAGTTTTGCTACCTCCCGTCTTCTAGTTTCTTAGATATTTCCTCCATCTTCTCGCCAAGCAGCCTTTGATTTTCAAGTATAGGATCCTGGCTCTCGAGTTTCATCACTTCTTTCTTCTTGGCAACATTCCTATCATTACCTTGAGATCTATACTCGTTCAAGGACATGATGTCAATAAGCTCTCGTATCTCAATGGTTGTTTTGTTTTTCATTGAACCACCTGCAAAAGCATATAGAAGCATTCTAGTTTGGGTATTAAGACCGTTAGTAAAAATAAGAGTTACCTCCATTTCAGAAAATTTGTGTCCTAGACACCCCTTAAGTATCAACTTGTATCTCTCCCATGCATCATAGAGTTTTTCTCCATCTTCTTGTTGAAAGCTGGAGATTTCTCGCCTTTACTCCATATATTTGGTAGTAGGGAAAAAGCAGCTTAGAAAGACCCTCTTGAGTTGGTCCCACGTGTGGCTATACTTCCACTCGAAAGTGCATTCAACCAATTTTTCACACGTCCTTTCAGAGAGTATCCAAATAACCTAAGTTGTTTGTCGGACTCTGAGACTCCATCCGGATTGATAGTTCTGCAAGCTTCTAAAAAGTCGGTTAGATGAATGTTACAGTCTTCATCATCCTTACCTAGGAATTGATTCACTTTAAGAGCAGTGAGAATTGTTTTTTAGATGTCAAAGAAAACAAACAGGGTTTGTTGGTTGAAACCTTTGAGCCACCTCATCAAGGTTGTCGAGTCTCCGGTAGTCACCTGGTGTGATGTGATCCATGATTTGCTTTTGTTGAAAATTGTTTGGCATTAAGACTAAGTGCCGTTAACAATGAATATTGGCATTCACTCTTAGGAGTTAAGGAACATAGAAAGCCTTATGGAATATAGACATCCACATCATATTAATATTATTCATAACAAAATTCTTTTTTTAATGACACCAAAAACAATTTTATTATAGAAAAAGTTGTTTAAGGGTATAATTGGAATGATAAAAAAGTAAGTATAAGTATACTTATCTAGTTTGTTACACTTTTTAAATGATAAAGAAAATATATATATATATATATATATATATATATATATATTCATATCGTGTTTGTTACATTTGTTTTAATATTTAAATTTATTCTTCTCTATTTGTTACTTGTGTTATTTGTATTGAAAATTGATGGTATTTTTTAAAAGAAAAATCCAGTCCAAAAGTGTTGAAAGTGTAGTTTTCTTTATATATAGTATAGAAATAGTATAGATTAAAAATAAGATGTACTCTAAATTTTAGTTAAATAAAACATATTTGGTGATTTTAATGATATCCTTGATGTGAGTGAGAAAAGGGGGCCCAACACTAAACATCCGTGGCTTATAAACGGTTTTTGTCAAGCTGTTATTGATTCAGGTTTATCTGATGTTCCGCTTGAAGGTTATCCTTTCACTTGGTTCAAAAGTCTTGGTACTCCGCGTGCCGTCGAAGAAAGGTTAGATCGTGCACTTGCTAACAATTTGTGGTTTAATATTTTTCCGACTGCTTCTGTTGAAACTTTGGTGGCACCTGCTTCTGATCATTATCATATATATGTAAATCTTGCTCCTACACCTCGGCTTCATACTCATAAGCGCCATTTTCGTTATGAAAATGCGTGGCATCTTGAACCGGGTTTTACGGAGCTTGTTACTAACTCTTGGCAGGAACATTCCACTCATACTATTATTCCGAAACTTTCCTCATGCGCGGAAGACATGTCTGTTTGGAAAAAAACTCATTGTCATAAATTAAAAAAAGACATTGAATATTGTCATAAACAGTTGCAGGAAACACGACTTGCTTCTTCTGTGAGGATCAGATCCGCATGTTTGAACTGAGAAAGTGTATGCAGCGGTTGTTGTCCCAGCATGATGCCTATTGGCGACAACATGCAAAGACACATTGGTACAAGGATGGTGATAGAAATACAAAAAAAATTCATGCATCCGCTTCAGCTCGGAAGAAGGTAAATCGCATTATTTCTCTTGACGATGATGCAGGTAATAAAATCACTAATGCACACGGTTTGTGTGATGTGGCTCAACATTATTTTGTGAACATTTTTCAACAGCAAACAAGTGACTTTTCTCCCGTTATTGATGTTATCAATCCTTCTTTTTCTGCTTTTGATAATGAAAAACTTACTGCTCTGTTTACAAAAGTGGAATTTCGCATAGCTATATTTTCGATGCATCTGGACAAATGTTCAGGTCCTGATGGATATAGTCCTGGATTTTATCATCACTTTAGGAATTTATGTAGTGACGATATTTTCAAAGAATGTTGAGCTTGGTTAGATACGAGGCAATTTCCTCCTGATTTGAATATTACTAATATTGACCTTATTCCAAAAGGTTCCTCGCAGGTTAGCATGAGAGACTGGCACCCTATTGCTATATGTAATGTCCTTTATAAAATTATACTGAAGGTGCTAGCAAACAGGTTGAAGGAAGTATTGTCTCAATGCATATTCGACAATCAATCCGCTTGTGTTCCAGGGAGGTCTATCTTGGATAATGCTGCTAGCGATTGAGATGTTACATTTTATGAAAACCAAAACGCGAGGCGACGACAAGACAAGTATGTCGCTTTGAAACTTGACATTAGCAAAGCACATGACTGTATGGACTGGGCGTATCTGCGTGCGGTTATGGCTAAAATGGGTTTTCATAATCGTTGGATTCATTGGATGACTATGTGCGTTGAATCTGTGGATTATTCTGTACTTGTGAATGGTGAACAGGTTGGCCCTATTATCCTGGGGTGTGGCCTTAGACAAGGGGATCCTCTATCCCCGTATCTGTTTATTATCTGTGCAGAAGGTTTATCTTCTCTTATTAGAGATGCGGAGTCCCGAGGTGTTCATACAGGCACCAAAATTTGTCGTCAAGCTCCTTCTGTCTCTCACTTTTTATTTGCTGACGACTGTTTTATATTTTTTAAAGCAGACGATAACAAAGCAAATGTTATGAAAAATATTCTGTCTACCTATGAAACAACGTCTGGTCAGGCGATCAATTTGCCTAAAAGCGAGATTTATTGTAGTTGAAATGTTATGGATCCTCTCAAGCAAAACATTACCGCTATCCTTGGAGTTCAAGTTGTGATGGGAACAGGTAAGTACCTAGGTTTGCCATCTATGATTGGTCGAGATCGTAATGCAACCTTTTCCTACATCAAAGATCGTGTGTGGCATAAAATTAATTCCTGGAGTGGTAAGTGCCTTTCTAAAGCAGGTTGTGTGGTGATGGTAAAATCTGTTTTGCATGCAATTCCTTCTTATGTAATGAGTATTTTTCAGCTGCCAACCACTTTGATAAATTCAATCGAGAAGATGATGAATTCCTTTTAGTGGGGTAATGGTAGAACCACACAAAGGGGTATTCATTGGATGAGTTGGGAAAAGTTATCAGCACCAAAGATACATGAAGGTATGGGTTTCAAAGATCTTTCCGCTTTTAATTTAGCTATGTTAGGTAAACAGGGCTGGAAGTTTATTACTGAACCGGAGTCACTAGTGGCTCGTATTTACAAAGCACATTACTTCCCCTCGGTATCCTATTTGACGGCTCAAATTGGTCATAATCTGAGCTATGTTTGGCGTAGTATCATGCATGCTATATTTCTAGTGCAAGGTGGAGCATAGGTTCAGGTGCGTCTATTTCTATTCTTAATGAACCTTGGTTACATAATGAGGAGTGCATTCGAAGTGATATCCCTGGAGCTCATTTTGTCCATAATTGTACCATTAATAGCTTGATGAGTTTGTACGATAAAAGCTGGAATGAACAGGTGGTTAGACATGTATTTAGTGTTGATATTGATGACAAGATATTACACACGCCCCTTATCCCACAGGTTGATACGGATAGAATTATATGGAAATCAGAACGACATGGACGCTACTCTGTTCGTAGTGCTTACAGGTTATTTCTGTCTGAACTTGTCGACTCCTCTTATCTTTGGCACCCAGGGTATTGGGCTGAAATTTGGAATCTTAAAGTCCCGCTGAAGGTAAAGAATTTAATTTGGCGCATATGTCGGGACTACCTTCCTACGCGGATATGACTGTTAGACAAAGGCGTTACTTGCCCTACCAATTGTGCTAGATGCGCATCAAATTACGAAGACTTCACTCATGTTTTTTTCTCTTATCTGTTTGCTATCCAGGATTGGAATAGAACTGGCCTATAGGGTTCCATTCAACATGCCCTTTTGACTACTGCATCACCTATGGCTGCCATTTTTTCTTTACTTGAAAATTTGTTGGATGAACTTTCACAACGACTAACAACTGTAATTTGGAGCATTCGAAAACACCACAATCTTAGAGTCTGGGAAGATGTCACAGAAACCAGCGCTATGGTGGTGGAATGAGCCCGGAATATGGTTCTTGATTGGCAGCTAGCTAACACTCCCGAGGTTCTTGCATCAAATAGTCAACACCAGCCGTCATTGTCACTTGAGGGGGGGCCTTCCACTTCGGTTTCCCCAAATGTTCGAAAGTGGCAGCCTCCTATGCCGGGTAGATATAAATGCAACATTGACGCTGCTTTTTCCTCCTCCCTCAACCGAACTGGTATTGGTATTTGTGTTCATGACTCTGATGGTACTTTTGTTTTGGCCAAAGTTGTGTCACTACCATGTCTTGTTTCAGTTGATGTGGGTGAAGCTTTTGGTTTACATTCAGCTTTACAATGGTTGAGTGACATGCAGTTTGATAACGTGGATTTCGAAATGGATTCTAAATTGTCTTCTGATGCATTTCTTTCTGACAAGAACGACACATCCGAATTTGGTTGCATTATTTCTTCTTGTCGTTCTTTGTTTACTGCTTTATTTTCCAACTCTAGGGTGGAGTTTGTTAGGCTACAAGCCAACGAGGTTGCTCATGTTCTTGCAAGAGAAGCCACGTTACTAGCTAGTCCCGCTGTTTATTTTGAAATACCCAGTTGTATTGAAACTATTATTATTAATGAAATGTTATAAGCATGTTTCTCTAAAATAAAAAATATTATGGAACAAAAATAAATCTAACCTATAAATTAGGGAAATAAAAATGACTCTAATCTAAAATAGAAAAGGTAACAAATTTGACCTAAGAATTAGGAAAAATAAATTTAAACCTAATATAAAAATAAATTCTACCCTAAGAAATAGAAAAAATAAAAACTTAATGAATTTTAAAAAGATCTACTTCCTAAAAAAGATAAAGCAACTAACCTAACCCCTATTTCTACTCTAGAAAAATCGCTACCTAGTAAACAAGAAAGATAAAATCTGAAAATTTAAAAACTATTAATGAAAAACTTACCTAGACCTAATCCTAATTTTTAAAATAAGTTTCATCGATTACCTTGTAGAAATATCAACAATTCCGACAACAGCGCCAAAAACTTGATGGATGAAAATGACAAGTGCACAAAATCGTAACAAATAATAAAGTAGTTCAACTTAATAATTTAGTAAAACTTATTTCAAAAGAGAAAAGTAAATAAAAGTGAATAGAATTGCAGGGTTGAATTGTCCTGCCCAATGCAAGATTAGATTTTTGTGATTCAGATGATTAACAACGATTAAGGTTTTCTTGAATCCCCCTTCGTCTTTATTGGAATTATATTTTAAGAAATAAATCAACTTTTGTGGTGCATCACTGAATTAATGTGTCACGATGGTAAAACCTACACTTGTTTCCCTAGATAACTTGTATAGGACCAACCAGAGTCGTGTAGTACATTTTTCATAAGAAAGGGGTAATGAAGGAGGCGACTCAAACCTTAAATTCCTAACCTCTATAAAGAAGTAGCAATTAGAAAAACTAATGAACTGATAAAATTTTGGGTTGTCTACTTTAATCCTATGGATCAATCCTCAAGGTTACATTCGTAGTTAACCAATTGACGAATTATTAAGAACATACATTGTATAATTTAAATCTCAACACAATCAAAAGTATAAATTGAATGAAAACTTTATTAATAAATTCCAATAAATAAAAAGGGGTTCATCATAGAACCCTAATCAAGAAATTGGGCTTTATCCGCGGATACTGCTTGGAAAACAAGCAAAAAGCAGTTTTTACCCGGTACCAGGTGCAGGGGGGCATAGACTGGGCATAGGGGCGCCTGAGGCAGAATGGAATGTTGTCCCAGGTGCATGGCACAGGCGTAGGGGCGCCTGAGGCAGCCCCTCAGGTGCGATTTCTTGCGTTTTCCTCCCGTTTTTTATCGTTTTTCCGTCTGAAAACTCATAGGAACTTGAAATGAATTTTCTTCACTTTGTATTGTCTTCAACAACCTTCTAAGAACCCTTGATATTCAATTCTTTATCCTTGATCCTTCACGTGATATCTTGATTTGTTGATTTATATGATTCCGCACTATATAACAATCAAAACACCTGTGGAGTTGCGTAATCTAGGATAAAACTGAATTACAACTACTCGAGTGAAAACAATACAATATATTCCTCAAACTATTGATAACTCCTCTAACTCTCATCTTATTTGTCTTCAAATGCAAAGAAAAAGTACTAAAAACATAGCCAAAATGCCACATGATGCTCTGTCATCAGAAGGGGAAACCACGAAGACGTGCATGAAGAATGTTGTCGAACTTAGAAAAGGGGCACCCAAAGATGTCGCAGATGCGCTCCTCGAACCACATAAATTCCATGGGCCATTGAGACAGAGAATCTGTTAACAACATTGGAAGAGGTCAACCACACCCACCAGGGTTGATGAAAATTTAGGGAATTCCTAGATATTCCTCGTCAACATATGGGAACTGGTCATAAATACCCAGTGGGTATATGGATTCATCAACCATATATGTAACTTTCAAGCCGTTTAATCTATCCACACAAAAATATTGAAAAGTGAGAATTACGGAAGAACATAATGAAAAGAAGGAAGCTATAAACTTCTCACTTTAACCCAAATCCCAATATTTTTCCTTTAAATTGAGAGAAGAAAGAATTAGGAAGGCATGATCTAACAGTGAAAGATAAAGAGTTCAGAAATACTCCAATACAAAGGTCTTAGTCATTTCTTCGAACCTACTCCACCAATGATCATAAAAAAAGCTGCCACAAGTTGGTTGTATCAAAAGTTTCCATTTCGGAAACCACTTCCTGACCTTATGAAACCACCTGTGTTGCACGGGTGCGGGTACGGGATACAACATTTATCAAAAAACAAAGGTACGAGTACGTTAGGATAATTTTTTTAAATTTAAAATAACATAGCATGAGGAAATTATATTGCTCAAATGACGACAAAAATTCAACCAAAAAAATTACAATGCTAAAACATCCAAATTGAAACACTAAAGTACAAAAAAAAACTATAATTTCTATTAATTCTCATGAAAAATCAAAATAAAAACTATAATTGCTATTAATTCTCATGAAAAGGTTCATTTTCTCAAGAAAAAACTGTTATGCGTACCCTGAGAGTACCACAGCCGTACCATAACCGTACCAAGGTTTAAAAAAAAAAAATTATTGGTGCGTAATCGGTGCGTACTGTACGCGTACCCTACAAGTACCAGTACCCACGTAGTACTCGGTACGGGTACGTTTTGCAAATTGGAGTACCCGTGCTTCAGAGGAAACCACGTACCAACGATCTCATATCGCTATACCGAACCTGATTATTTGAGAACCAGGACGACTTATGACCCGATTCCAATAGTCTAGGATTTATATTTAGCTTTGTATACAGGCTATCATTTGGATCCCTCAACTAACATCTTGGGGTAACTGTTCTAGTATGGGCAGGTGCCGTACGATACATATGTCCCAAAAGGCTCCTCGCACAAGGAGCCATTGGGGTCGTGGGATAGAACACACACGAGACCAAGTGCATTCAGCTACATAAGGAAATAACCTGATTAGTGGCACTAATCTCTCACAAGACCTTGCATTAACAGTTTTCCCTCAAGGACTACAATTTTCGCTCAATAACTTATGTCCAAGTAAAGGTATAAGGACCAAAACCCTTAAACCTACTATATACTGACTAACTCACGCACATTTGGTTAGGGACAATCACTTTTACCCTCGATGGCACTTACTAACTTGACCACTAGAGTGTGTACATGTACACCCCTATTCACCCAAAAAGAAGGTGGCCACTGGCAGACTTGCACCAATCAAAGGTCATTCTCTGACATTCCTTTAATTTTGGATTCTTCACAGTTTAATCATTTATAGGTGCTACTTTCATACCTAGTCCAAATACAGGAGCTATTTCAAGAATATTTTTTTTAACAGTGTAATGACTAATTATGAAGAACCTAAAATTATAGGGAGAAATTTTTGTTTGTAGTTTTAAAAGGGAAATTTTTAGACCTGGTCCAAATTACAAGGGCTATTTAAGACATTAACCTTATTTTTATTGTTTAACTTTGATGAAATGATATTTTTAATTAATTAATAAATATATTTTTGCACCTCCTATATAGACACACACGTCGTTGAAAAATTATTTGTACACCAATTTCTTTTATTAGGTAACCCTAAATTTTCTCGTCTGGGATTTTCCCCTGTCCATCATGAAAGGATAACATAGAAAGAAAATATATTAATAATGAAAGATTAATATAGAACATAACCTACTAATACACCGAAGAGACACTTAAAAATATTTATAATTTGAAGAATGGAAGTTTTACACTATAAAATGATCATACAAATTTTTATTGTATGTAGTAAGCAAGATAAAATATGGCTAAAATAATCAAATTCATTTATATTATGATTATCATGTTTTTCATCTTTGTCATTGTTACTGACGGTAATAATTCCTTGTTCTCTTCTTTGTTTTTATTTCAAATTTTCTTCTTTATCTTATACACGATGTTTCATTTTCTATTATTAACATTCATTTTTCTTATTTCATATAACAGCAAGTTATCCATGCAAAATTCATAGAGAGTGTACTACTACTATTACGTGTAGTTATCCTCTAGTTCCAAGGTGCTTAATTCAAAAATGTTATTGCGGGTTTAATTAATAATTAAGTTCAAAAAATATAATTGTATATGCAATTATATTGTTGGTACTTTTATGATTTCTCTCGCTCATCGGTCTTTGTTCGTCGTCCATAAAAAATAATTGTAAAATAGTCATTAGTGCCATCGTATTAATAATAATTTTTCTTTAAATTTGAATTAAAAAATTGTTAGTAGTAACTTTAAATTTATTTGATCGAGTCAAAATCATATTATCATCTACAATCTACAATATAAACATTTCAATCGTAGTTTTGTAGTGAGAGAAACTCCAACTTCTCTTTAAACTTTTTTTCTCCTTCGTTCATCGAGGATGGGTGGTTTTAGGTCATTTTTGACCTAGAATCACCCATTTACATCTTTTTTCCCTTTTCTTTCAATTTAAATAAGTGGTTTTCACATAAATCAAGTTTTTTCTTTTGTGTTTTTTTGTGATTTCGTCGTCTATGTGCGGCGTTGTGTTTGTTGGTCGTCTTGTGCGGCGTTTGATTTCGCGTCTTGTCGCGGTGTTCATTTATTTCCTATTGAAAGATCAGCATCATCAGTCAATTACAAATTCAACCAATGATTTGGGCGTCAACGTTGAAGATCCGAAAGCATGTGAATTTCGGTGACTTAGGTTTTATCATATTATTTGTAGGCATTTTTCCGTTTTATGCTATTAACTTGAGTGATGTGAATTTGTTCGCAGATTCACGTTTTACTTTTTTACCGATGTTTGTATCTGATGTAATCTATCGATTTGAATAAATGAATATCGTTTTGTTTTTGTAAAAAAAATAAAATTCAATCGTATTCTATTCACGTAGTACACGTGTCACACCTCTAGGTAGAACTTTTCTAATTAGCATTAATGATATATGTAAAAGGGCCATGAATCATTGTCATTGTTCACCTATCTTCCAATGAAATTACTCTGTCTTGCCAAATAATTACACGTTGGCTACTCTACAATTTACACCTTTGTGTTACTATAGTTGACTAATTGCATCCAAATTCAAAGTCATACCTCGGAGTAATAAAATTATAATTAACATTAATGGTATGTAAAGTGGCCATGTATCATTGTCATTATTCAAATATCTTCCAATCAAATTACACCTTTTTGCCAAACATCTTACACGTTAGATACTCATATTCAAATTACACCTTTGTGTTACAATAGTTGACTAATTGCATTCAAATTCAGATTATATGAGAATCAAATTTCAAGTCACTTAATATCATCACATTCAATTGTCATCAAAACAATAAATGATTATTTTTGACTAGCACTGTTATATGAACCGAGAGTGTGTATGAGCTTAAACTATATACTGAAATTGACATTGCCTGTTGCAAAAATAAATAAAAATCAGTGCACATTATTCAATCAATGCCAAATTAGGATGGATTCTTGGTTTTGAGGTCAACTATATGAATTCTTACCATTTACCATGACTGATCCACCTAATTATGTCACATGAAATTACTAGTGTGTATACTCGTGCGTTGCACGGAAAAACTATATTTTTAATGAAATTGAAAATAAAATATTTTATAATTCATATGTTAAATTATTTTAAATTTAATGTAAAATTTTGAAAATACGCTAAAATTAAAAGGTCCTCTGAAAACACATGATTTTGGATTTATGTCAATGTGAAAAATAAAATAAAAATTTGATGAAAGTAATTTTATTTTTTTTGAGGGGTGATGAAAGTATATTATCCAACCAATAAGAGAAAAAACGATAATTATACCATGACAAAAATAAATATTCAAACGATACAAACAAATAATATACTCATTGGTTGATTTGAAATACTAAACCAAAAGCCAAAAAAAGACAGTATCGCAAAGAAGAGATAGCAGGCCTTCCACGACAAACACTGTACTTTTCTCTATTAAGAAGGCTAACCGGGGTTGGAACTCAGAGAGAGTATGAACGCAATGGTGTAAAAACCATGATGAATGCTATTGATCAGTTGGACTTTGATGGGTTTGTATGTCTAAAATACTCTAATCGATGTTTTAAGGAATCATATTTTTATTGTGTTATTTTTTTTTACAGTTTCAAATTTAAAGTCACCCTCTTTGAACAATATGTGGATGAACTAAAGGCTTTTGTTGCGGCTGGTGAGACTGAAAACACTTTGGTTGTTGTTTTTATGGCTAAAATCAAGATATGGCAGGGTAGACTTGTTTATGCGTTTATTTTAAATATAACATGTTCAATTTGATCAATAATTGAATAATTAAATAATTATATACACAATTCCCTTTTATAATAAATTTTATTATTTTCATGCATGAGTCTACTTTTGTTGATTTAGCAACAATCAAATGTATGCTTGATACGGAGGAGTGGGGGTACACTGCTTGTCAGTATAACAAAAAAGTTATTCCGGATGAGAAAATGTACTGTTGTTCTAAGTGTAACAAACATGTGGTGAATGTTTGTCCAAGGTAACTTACAACACACATTCACCATTTTATGTCATTCATATACCAATAAGAGATGGGAGATATCTAACGTTTATTCACTATGATTTTTAATATTTTTGTTGGGTGCCGAATCAAGATATGAGTAATTGACTCGACCAAATCTGCGATGTTTGTCTTTTTTGACCGTGATGCACCAACATTACTTAAAAAAACAGCAGTTGAAATGATCGAGGCAACTGGGGTACAATGGCTGATTATATCTAAGTTTTTATTTGATTCATTAAACATGGATCAAAAAGTGACACGATTTGTTTTTGTATACACGAATATAGGAAATATCGTCTGAAGTTGTTATAGAAGAGATATCAAGCTTGGTCGATTCAACCTTTTTGCTTAAGGTTGAGTTAAATGATGGGGTAAATCCGCAATTGCACAGTTTACTAAAGTAGTAATAAAGAGTATCGTTTCGACAGGGAGTTATGAATTCAATTAACTTTAAATAATGATTAGATGAGAGTTTGAGATAAAAAGGTTTGGATTTTTAATTGAATGAAAATAATAATAATAAAAGCGTCTTGGGATTATTGGTTCGTCATGGTGACAAATCCTTCACAAACCAAACCCTAAACCTAGAACCTTATGTTGGACCTATTTTCTAAAGACAAGTTTCTCTTTGGCCTATCATGTAACACCCCAATTTTTTTTTTAAATTAATTCCATGAATTTTAATAGGTGAAGTGTTGGTTAATATTATTATAGGTGTTGCTTTAGCTTGAATGTTATTTGTTGTTAAGAAGATAGAATATTGATGAGGATTGATAAGTAGTATGAGAATTTAAATTAAATAAAGAGAGGAATCAAAACAAAATAAAATAGTGTCGGAGGTGTAGAATATAAGTTTCAAATAAGTGGGGGAGGGGAGGAGTAAAAGAATAATGAACAGAGGAGAAGAAAATTATAACAAGTGACCCGATTATAAATAAAAACATTAGGAGTTAGAAATGTCACTTTTGCTGAACGTGGAAAATAGAGAAGATGGGAGGAGAAAAGGAGAAACCCTAGCTGCACGGAATCAAGCCAAAGTTGGAATTTTTGAAGGAATCGAGGTAAGGGGGAGAATCTTTGCACTTTAGGGTATCTTAATCTATGATAGGAGGGTTGTCTTAATTTTAATATGTTGTTGTTGTTATGATGTGAATTTTGATGAGAAAATGATGATGAACGAATTGAAAGATGAGAATTGAGGAAAACTAGTTTAGGTTTCCGAATTGAGTTTTAGTCTTAAAATGAGTGGATAATCTGGTATGTTAACTAAGAATTAGTGTTTGAATGATAGGTTGATGATGGAGTGAAGATTAGGGTCGAGTTTGGCGACTTTAGGGTCGAAAATCTGCAATTTCTATACCCGAAACAAAATAAAAACTGGGATTTTTTTGTTCGGAATTAAGTTTCGGTGTCTTCATGCAAGTTGTAGCTATGAATGTTATCTTTAATTGGGCTTTGGTTTGACCTCATTCCAACATCTAGAACTCAAGATATGATCAAAATACTACACAAAGGTCAGCAGGGTCGTGCTCTTTTCCAGGCTTAGGAAAACCAACTTTTTCACTCTTTTCTGTTCTGAAATAGGTTTTTATGTAAACATAAGAGTTGTAGATATTGCGGTTATATTTCCATTGGCTTTGATTTTACCTCATTCAGACATCCACAGCGTGAGTTATGATCAAATTACCACGCATGGGTCAGCACAGTCGTGCATCCCTCGCAGCCTTAAGAAAATATACTTTTCCACTGTTTTTTGTTTAGAATTGGACCTAGGTGTCTTCATTAAAGTTGTAGGTGCTGGTGTTAGATTTCATTCCCCATTAGTTTGAATCCATTAGTCCCTATATAACTTGAGTTATGATTTAAACACCACGTCTGAGTCATGCTTCGTTGTTAATAAAATTTCAGCACAATTCTTCTAGTGGACTCTTCAACTCCTATAAAGGAAATAGTAACTTTAAGATATCCATTAGTGTTAAAGTAAAAGTAAGGACCCCTAGGCTACATATCCAGATGAGGGAATGTGTTCGAGCATAAAAGAAAGCGGTTGTTTCAAGATAAAAGCAAGTCTAAATATGAACCTAAGATAGTAACATATGAGAACCTAATGATGCTAAATATGGTCTGACAATAGAGTGTAAAATACAATGATAGGAGGGGGAGACAAGGGTGACGTTTAAGATAGATGACTAAGCTAATATAGGTCCGTCGAATTAGAGATGAGCCTAAAATAGTGAAATAGTTTAAGTAGTAGAAGGGGAAGTATAAGAGATATAGATAGGTAGTTCATGGCGGAGTGACAACGAAGAGAGTAATCCCTTAGGGTATTTAAAAAGTCTAATGTGGAAAGTCGATTACGATAGTATAAAATGGGAAAGATATAATGAAGTGAAAAAGATGATGATGAGCGAGGATATGAAGTAGGTGCTTTTCAAGTAACTGGCAAAGTCAAACTTAATCTCCGTAAACAAACGATGAGCTTAGGAGTATTGTTAATTGAAGAGTGAGAGAGTCATGGTAATCAAATAACTTAAGGCGAATTTTATATAAGAATGTAAGAAGTGTAAAAACGAATAAAGAATATAGTCTAGTCGAATTAGGGGATCGTAGACGAAATGAAAGGAAGAATAGAGAGTTATGGATTAAGTAATGAAAGATAATAGGAATGATGATAGAGATGAATAAGATGTGAATCGATTAGAAGAGAGAAATTAAGATGAATAGGAAAGCAGATAAGAGGTAATAGTTATAATATTTGATGATAATAATAATGACCGTTATCGAGAGAATAAAACCTTGAACTGTAATGAAGTATTGGTGAGGGAAGTTTATGAAGTCGAAAGTAATGACGAGGTGTGATAATAACTTTGGATTCGAACGAGTTTCAGATTAGGAGAATGGTTGACATATAGATGACGATGAATGTGAGAACGAAGTAATAAGATGTAAAGTCACGTTAATGAAAAAAATAAATATGAAGGAGTTAATGACGACGGTGAGGTAGAACCTAGTTGTAAAGAGAGGAGATGTTATGATAACAAATAAGTAAACAACTTAAGACTAAGAATGAGGAATATGGTATGATATCATAATAAAGTATATATAGATCCTAGAATAGATGAGAAAATAGAGTATGTCTGTGAGATAGATAATAAAATAAAATAGAGGGATAGTGACGTAGAAATGAGTCGCGCGTAAGGGTTGGATTAATGAAGGGATAATGTGGTGATATAAATGTCTTGAGAGGAACATAATGGTGAGGAGTCTTAGGACTGTAATGAAGAGTGATGATAAGTAATGTTATGTAAACTTATAAATACGTGCGATGAAAGTTGATGAGGTCTATATCATAAAGATATTAAGAGTGATGATCTCTATATTACGATATGAGAACTGATGATGTTTATATTAGAATGATGATGAGAATGGTGAAGTTTATTTCTGATAAAAGATGGTGGTGAGAGAGTTAAAGATCGTAGAAATAAGAATAGGTGTTGGTTTTTTTTATATGGGTGATGAACTTGGAGATGTTTAAGGAATATAAGGACGATAATGGTGACGTGTACTTTAGTTGATGAAGAAAATAAAGAGGTTTAAAATGATTATTGTGGTGATGTTGTTAATGTTTAATAATATTTGATGATGTAAGCGGTGATGGTTATATATGGTGATGTTTAGAGAGTATGGTGATGAAATGGTGAGAATATTTATAATTGGTGATGAAAATGATGATGTTTAATTATGTTGATGTTCTTGTTTATGTCGTGGTGTTTTTCATATTAGCGAGAGTCGTGCATTAATGAATGATGTGTTGATGATGTGTTGATGCATGTTTACTTGACGAGTCGGTACCCATGCATGCATACTAGAATTGAGTCTAGGAAAAATGGTGATGAATTGGTGATGAAAAGTCCAGTAACATATCTCTGACAACTCGGTGATGATAGGTGTGGTACCACATTCATATAGGTCTTAGAATGAGTCTATATGCATTTAAATGACGTACTTGTTCTTGATATTTGTAAATGTAAAGTGTAATATGATGGTGTGATATACGACATGTTGAGGAAGAATAATAAACGTTGATGATCTTGTAATGGTGGAATATTGTTCTTATGATATTTCAATATTGTGAATGTTTCCTTATAATATGTTATGGCTGGATTTCTCACCCCTTTCTTGTTGTTGTATTTATGGTGTACCCGTGGGGTACAAGTACTTAGGACGAGGAGATCTAGTTGCAGAACGCTTAGAAGGTTGCGACGGGACTTATCTTCCGTCAATTTTATTTTAGGGATGATTAGACATGTAGTCGAATATGAGCTCTGATATATAACACCAGGGTTGGGGTTGATGATGAATTTATTTATCTTTGAGTTTAAATCTTGTGAAGTATAGTTATTTACATTTCGATGTTGAATGACAAGAAAATTTTTTATTAATGAGATCAAAGAATTGTTTTCTATTGAAATTATTATTTAAAACAAAAGTTTATGCTATTATGTGCTATCATGTCAAGTTTTGTAACATCCTAATTCTTAAATTTATTCTTATTATTTAATAATTATCGTCGGGAAATAGGGTGTTACATATCACAACTCCTTTCAGTTTCAGTGAGTGTGTTCCTCTAGCAACCACGCCTATTCTCATGGTTGATTGCTATTGGAATCCTTGAAGAACGAAACTTTATTGTCTCAAGGTTTGCTAGACTATTCTCATGTTTCACAATCCTTGTCTAATTTCACTTGTTCCAATATCAAAACTCCTTCTTTCCATGCTTCGCTTTGATATTTATGATGATGAATTAACAAGTACTAACCCTCCGTTGTCGCATTATGAGTTTGATACTTGTTAATTCATTATAAAAACGGTGAAATTAGAGTAGAAAATAGATTTACATAAAATTAGGGTTCGAGGCTTGGTTTGATAGGGATTAGGTCATTAGACTCATCCAACAATCCCAAGACAAAGAAGAGTCTACTCACTCACGTTCATTGTAGACATAGAGAAGAAGAAGAAGAAGAAGAAGAAGAACATAAAATAAAATAAAGAAAATAAAGATGAACTTTTATTCAAAGAAACAATTGTCACTTATTATTTCCAAGAACAAAAGATGATTCTACAAGCTTGATGGCTGCTCTATTTATAGTCTAACAATGACTTAAGCCCTAAGAAATAAATCACTAAAGTGTTGCATAAGAAACCACGAGCTTTAGGTTAAAAATAAACTAATAGGCAGCTTGTTCGGGAAACCAAAAGCAGCAAAAGGTGACTCTAGGTGCTGGCACGGCCGTGTGGTTGGTGGCACAGGCCGTGCCAAGCTTCTGACTTGGGGGCTTTATATTTTTGCACCAAACCTTCGTATTTTTAGTCTGAATCAGCTCCGAATCTCATTTCTTTTGCTCCAAGACTCAATCTTTAGAATATTCGTTCCTGAAATTAAATAACTTGCAATTGAAGTAAAATAGTTCTAAAAAGGGAAATAAAAACAAATAAAATCTAAATAAAATATACTCAAATAATATATTAAAAACATTAATTTATTGACTCATCATCAAACTCCCCCACACTTGAATCTTTGCTTGTCCTCAAGCAAAAGGCATAAATATAGCAGCATAAACAAGATTAACATATGACAATACAATTAAAAACTTATGTCTCTTCCAAGGCTTTATTTCAAGTGTACACTAATCACAACTTCAAGCATTTCTTATGAACTTATTCAACCCAACAATCAAGTCTCAAGTGTGTGTTTGTAGTCCAACCCTTTTCTTGCTCCTGTGTAAGAGATATTATGAGGAAACAAGTTCTAACCTTAACACTAAATCAACCGAGAAAAGTTCTTTCTTCATTTGATATAAGGAAGGTGGAAATTCTTTGGTCATTTGACATGTAGGGGATGGGTGCAGACGCTAGTAAAGAGGTTACCCTCGATACACCATTGCCTCTGTTCTACGGGTTGGTTATAAGGTGACCATCCATGTTTTGAAGTTTATAGCAATTATTTGCTTTATTCATTTCACATTATTTATTCATTTTGGATGTCTTAATTTGACCTTTTTATTCCCCACACTAACTTATACTACTTTTACTCTGAAAACTTTTAAGGGTCGATTTACCACTAAAGTTAGAACGTGCTCCTTAAAATACCTACCTACACACTTGCTTAAAGACTGCGACTTTGTGCTTCTTCTCAAAGAGAATTTTTCACAATAAAATAAGATGTGAGTGTAGCAAGAACACTTAAAACACAAGTAATCACTTTCATGTACAAGAAACAACCATTTTGGAAGAGACAACAAAAAAAATTATGTCATAATTTACAATAAAAACAAGCTGCTTTACATGACTTTCGCAATCAAAACAAGACAAAAAATTAAAATTCAAGGGAGTTTGGAAACACTACGACACTTAACTAAACAAGATACTTTATTGGCTCCCCCACACACTTGGGAGAAGCATTGTCCTCAATCATTTGAAAAAGAAAAGAAAAACAGCAAGAAATAAAAGAGAAAGGAATATGGAAAGCTCACAATTTATTGGGGTCCTTGAGGAGGATCCTGGAGGTTAAATTGGTGCATCATTCCCAAGAGCATGCAGTTATTTTCTTCATGCATATGATTGCCTCTTTGGATATCACAGCGTAGCCTTGAAATTTCAACACCTTGCCTTTGTTGCTCGGTGCTTATCCTTTGAACTTCGGTTTGCATCCATGCCCACCGTTCATCATCAAGTGCCCACCGGCTTCTTGTTCATGGTGCAAGTGTGCACCTTCCTCCTTTTCATCACCACCATCATCACCAGCATCTTGTACCTGTGGGTTAGTACCAACATAAAGCAAATTTTCCACCACCTCCGGGTTAGTTATGACCGGATTAGGTAGAATAATCAAACAATGAACTCTATTGATTCTCCACTATTATTGGTAATTGTGAGTCAGGCCATGAGTTCTAATAAAAGACATAGTGGTGAGGGTATCTAAGTCTAGGCTATTGTTCCCCTCAATCCTAGTGATCCCGCTATTCTTACTCACTCTCATCTTCCTAGCAATAAAGGTGATGATTCCACCTACCACTATTTCACTTTTGTCATCCAATTTCTTTTGAGCAATAGAAAAAAGATAATCAAGCAAATAATAGCAAGTGTTCACAGGGTGGTTGTAGAGCATTGCCTACAACATAAACAGTTCATCAATCCTCATCATTCCCACTTCTTTCCTACCCTATATGGTGCAAGCCATAACCCTTTGAAGGTACTTAAGCACAAGGTTGTGAATGTTACCAGCCTTATTAGAACGGGAATTGTATTGGTTTAAACCGGTTATGCTCTTCCAAAAGGCAATAGTGTCGTAGTCGGTCGGTTTTAAAGATTGATCCCAAGAGTCATGAATAAACCCCGCATTTGTGAGGCTTAGTTCGGAACAAAAAGCTTCCAAAAACATTCGTAATCAATATTTGAAAGACGGAATGAAACTTTATGGTTGGGGTTATCCGTCTTCGACCTATCCTTAGTAAAGGAAAGAGAGCTCAAGAACTCATAGGTGAAGTTTTCAAACCCCCGGATAGGCTTGAACATCTCGACCTTTTGGGTTAGCTTCAGGTTGGTTCGGAAAGATTCCGGAGGTTTGGGAGAAAGAGACTACTTGTTGGGCTACTTGAGAGATTTGAGTCTCTAGCATTTGTTCTGAGTACAAAATAGAATCCACTTTTGATGAAATCTTGACAAGATAATCATTCAAAAATCCAGTTTGATTCTTAAGCTCTTGGAGCTGCACGGATTGATTTATAAAATAATTTTCTATTAAAAGTTCCAAGCTGCATTTTTGAGGGACTCTTTGGTTGTTTGCATAACTGAGTGGTGTTGTTTGTTGTCCAAAATGATTTTGAGGGTTTTGAATATAAAAATTTTGATTGTTCCTAAACCCTTCATTATATTGAGCATAATTTACTTGCTCAGGACTTCTAACAACACTACCTAGTTGGCATTCAACACCAGTATAACAAAATATTCCATAAACTTCACAAGGTGGTAAAACAGGGGCACAAGTCCATTGATAGTAGTTTTGAGCCATGCCCTTAATCAAAACATTTGAAGGTAAAAGAAATTAAAAAAATAAAGAAAAAGAATTTTTTTTTCTCTCAATCTAACCGATGTTAAAAAGTTAATCAAACTGCAAAACTCCCCAGTAGCGGCGCCAAAAACTTGATGGGGTAAATCCGCAAGTGCACGGTTTACCGAAATAGTAATAAAGAGTATCGTTCCGACGGTGAGTTATGAATTCAATTAACTTTAAATAATGATTAGATGAGAGTTTGAGATTAAAAAGTTTGAATTTTAATTGAATGAAAATAATAATAATAAAAGCGCCTTGGGATTATTGGTTCGTCATGGTGACAAATCCTTCACAACCCAAACCCTAAACCTATAACTTTATGTTGGACCTATTTTCTAAAGACAAGTTTCTCTTTGGCCTATCACATCTCTTTTCGGTTTCAGTGAGTGTGTTCCTCTAGAAACCACGCCTATTCTTATGGTTGATTGCTATTGGAATCCTTGAAGAACGAAACTTTATTGTCTCAAGGTTTGCTAGACTACTCTCATGTTTCACAATCCTTGTCTAATTTCACTTGTTCCAATATCAAAACTTCTTCTTTCGATGCTTCGCTTTGATATTTATGATGATGAATTAACAAGTACTAACCCTCCGCTGTCACATTGTGAGTTTGATACTTGTTAATTCATTATAAAAACGGTGAAATTAGATTAGAAAATAGATTTACATAAAATTAGGGTTCGAGGCTAGGTTTGATAGGGGTTAGGTCATTAGACTCATCCAACAATCCCAAGACAAAGAAGAGTCTATTCACTCACGTTCATTGTAGACATAGAGAAGAAGAAGAAGAACATAAAATAAAATAAAGAAAATAATGATGAACTTTTATTCAAAGAAACAATTGTCACTTATTATTTCCAAGAACAAAAGATGATTCTACAAGCTTGATGGCCGCTCTATTTATAGTCTAACAATGACTTAAGCCCTAAGAAATAAATCACTAAAGTGTTGCACGAGAAACCACATGCTTTAGGTCAAAAATACACTAATAGGCAGCTTGTCCGGGAAGCCAAAAGCAGCAAAAGGTGACTTTGGGTGCTGGCACGGCCGTGTGGCTGGTGGCACGGGCCGTGCCAAGCTTCTGACTTGGGGGCTTTATATTTTTGCACCAAATCTTTGTATTTTTAGTGCGAATCAGCTCTGAATCTCCTTTCTTTTGCTCCAAGACTCAATCTTTAGAATATTCGTTCCTGAAATTAAGTAACTTGCAATTGAAGTAAAATAGTTCTAAAGAGGGAAATAAAAACAAATAAAATCTAAATAAAATAGATTCAAATAATATATTAAAAACACTAATTTATTGACTCATCATCAAACATTAACAATGATACCAGGTTTGAAACATCTTACGGGGTGAGGAAGCTGATAAACAATGAGGCATTGATTGATAAGTTTAAGTTAACAACATCCAATGTCAACATATGTAACAAAAGACACTATTATTGAATATTTTTGGGTTAGGTTAACCGGTACCCCTGGGCCACGGGTTAAGGAAACCAAAAAAAGAAAATTTTAAATTAAAAGAAATACTTTTTAGACTTTTAATGAGTTGACTGCACAAGTTTTAATATAATGTTACTATATATGCTTTTCTTAACCATGTCTCGGGGGCACCGATTAACATTACCCAATATTTTTAAATATTATCACCAGAGCATACAATCTTTTACCAAAAAAAAAAACCAGAGCATACAATCTTTCACTTATCG
>Ga0228711_1003868_pt1 | contig 23236 bp, 16 predicted proteins | sample MedpolnodulmetaG_2_FD_177996 | JGI IMG/M metagenome (GOLD analysis project Ga0228711, IMG submission 177996) | Root nodule microbial communities from Medicago polymorpha collected in Santa Monica, California, United States - brown nodules | ecosystem: Host-associated > Plants > Roots > Nodule...
CCCCACCTTTCTCTCTCTCAATATATATATATATATATATATATAGACAGACATACATATTCATGTTTGTTGTAATTTGTTGTCTGTGTCATTTGAACATAAATAGTTTACAATTTGTGGCTACAGATAAAAGAGGAGCAATGGTGGTTGGTTCTTGGTAATACCTCTACGTCTGAGCTATATGCTCTGAAAAGAGTTTCTTTTTCGGATCACTTAGTTACATCGATGAAGTTGCCTATAACTGCAGCTAATCTTCAGGTAAAAATTACTCACATCTATATAAACTTGGTTCCCTCTCAGCTGTTGTACAAGAAGCACAATAGTTCCTACTAGTGTTTTTTTGGTAACAGTGTCTGCCATTTACATTCCATCACTTAAATAGATTTTTTCAGACTAATAAAATAGGATACTGAAGTTGACTTATATAGCCTTGGGGCTAACATTGTTTACAAAGGTGATTAAGGTCTTTCCATGTGCTTGTTTGGCTAATATAGTATCAGTTCTTGAAGCACAGAATTGGACACTAAATTTATAAGATGAAAGCTTTTTTCACTAACAGAAGAATCTACTGCTTCAAAATTGCTCTTGGAGCATAGCAATCTGAGTTTGCTGTTCTGCTTGCTTACAAACTCCTTTCTATTCCAAATCAATGACTTCTCTCATATTTCTTTCAATTGTGGAATGTCTGGAAAGTTTAGATTAGAGACTTACTACAGTTTATGCATCCCAAATGTGATAATTAATCACGGAAAGAAAATGTTCATTTTAATATATTTGTTTTGACAAGTAATAGTTTTACAGCCATTAGGCTGTCAATCAATATACTTTCTCTTTTACATTTTGCTTTAAGATCTGTTTTACCGTCTTGCAGGATGTAAAAGTGACTCTAGTCTCCGATTGTTACATTGGATTCGAACAAGTGCATTCGATTATATAACTTGTTGGATGTCAGCCAATAGTCTTTGTGCAGAGGCTTTGTACGTACTGTATAAAAGGATTATACTGGCTAACACTGACTTGGTATACCTTCAAATCAAAGATTTCTTCAATCACTATGTTCTACCAGCTACACATGCAAATCAGAATCTGACTATTTACATTGCACATATCTAATTATACCAGGACATTTGCAACTACAGAAATATATACTCTTTTTTAGAAGACAGCTAGAGAAATATGTCTGGCTGATACTTTATTGAATAAAAAATTAAACAACTGCTGTGACTGACTGACTGGCTGTAAATATATTTGACATTTGAAAACTACTTAAACTCCACTTCCGTCCCTATAACTAAGATATTTGGTTTTGAATCAATGTGTATTCAAGCTCCGAGTTTTTCATGGCTCAAAAGTTAATCTCTTTAAATAGTGCAGTTTTTATTTTTATTTTTATGTTGTCTTGTTACTCATTTGTTATGAAATTTCATATTATCTCCTAATCTAATTTTTCTATTTGAAAAAGATTAATTTTTATATTTTTTTGAAGGAGAAAAATATTAATTGTTGTTCATATTAATTTGGATTAATTGCAGTTTTTCCGTCCTAGTTTTTCAATTGTGCAATTTTAATCCCCTTGTTTCTCCATGGTTTATCTCCTTTCTAATTTCATAGCCCCGTAGTCAGATTTTAACCAAATATTAACAGACTCCCTAAAAAAACAACTATTAACAAATTGTTGCTGATGTAAGATTTTTTTTTAACTAAAATTGATTTTAAAATTAAAAAGATAACTAGGTCACATGATGTGATAACGCAGTAACCAAATTCTCCTCCAATGGATATAAACACAGTAATCAATCATTCTCTTCTCCCTCTTTATTAATCTTTGTTTTCGTGAGCCTCATGCCCATTCCCTAATTATCTTATCGATTCTTCATAACTATTTCATCTTCTATTCAAATTCTCCAAATTTATCTTAATTTCTCATCAAATTTTCCTTCAATCACATAACTTAGAAAGAGGTATTAAAAAATTTCACTTGTGTTTGAATTTTTCTATAATTGTGTTTACTTTTCTGTAGGTATAGTATCAATATGTGTTTACCATTTGTATAAGTTATCAAAAAGTAAAATTTTAGGCTAACATAGTGTATTTTGATTAATTTTGAGGCTGAAACAGAAAACAAATATGCACAGTGCATCCTTTCACATCTATGAAAGTAATTTATGCATACTACTTGTTTTGAGGTTAGATTGGTTTAAATGCCAGAAGGCATGTTCAAGATGCGATATTGGTCAACTATTCCCCTCAAGTCATTGCCTTCAAATTAATCAAGCAATCAAAGAACTCACCTCCTAAACATTTTAACCACTTGCCTGTTTAGCAATCTATCTAAACCATTGTTTTGACATTCAAGATGACAGCTTATAAAATTAAAAACCCAACAAATTGAAATATTCAAAATGAAGAATAATGATCCAGCAAACTCAAACATTCAAAATGACATTATTTTGACATCACAATTAAAAAAAAATACTTTAATTTTCCACCTCAAACTCGTACAGTGTCGCCATTTAGCTACTCTGTTGTTGCTCTCCCTTCGTTTTTCACCTGAGTGTCTTCGTCAATTATCTTTGCCATTTTCACCAATTTCAGAATTAGGGTAGTATTTGTTTTCCCCAATATACTAGTTTTTTTAGGTCAATTCAATATGCCACGTCAATACCACGTGGTTAATATTTGGTCAAAATCTGACTAGAACTATGAAATTAGAAATGAAGTAAATTAGAGAGTTAAAATCGCACAATTTCCCAAGTTTACATAAATAAAAGCATATAATTTCACAATATAGTTTGAAATACAAACACTTACCAACTAACATCACACTCACACACTAGTATATTGCAAATCCATTTATTTATAATTTTATAACTAAACATATGAAAGGGGAAAGGGGGAATGCAACTTGCATAAAAGCAAATTCCAAAATCAGAAACATGACGAGTACACATGTGGCAAGAGCCTCGGTTTAGGGTGTACTAATAATGGCACAGCTCTTTGAATACCTAGGCCATAAGCTTCATCCATGTTTATGTTTTCTGCTTTCAGGCCATTTTCAAGCTCCCAATTAAACGAATGAGCCAAGGTAGCAATTTGAAGTTGGACCATTCGAATTCCTAGATTCAATCCCGCACATATTCTACGTCCAGCACCAAAAGGTATTACCTCAAAATCATTCCCCTTCACATCAACATCACAGTTCTCACCACCTGGTAAGAACCTTTCGGGTTTGAACTTTAATGGATCAGTCCATTTTCTTGGGTCACGAGCTATGGCCCATACATTTACCAAAAGAGTTGAACCCTTTGGAATGTGGTACCCAAAAACCTCACAGCTTTCAGATGCAATTCGTGGGAGGGAAAGAGGTGTTGATGGGTGCAAGCACTGCTTGTAGGTAAGGTAGTTTAGGTAAATCCTCTTCTTTCACATTCCTGTCTCGACCAACAACGGTCTCCAATTCTTGTTGGACTTGGTCTAGGATTCTTTGATTTCGGAGCAATTCTGCAATGGCCCATTCTATGGTGATTGATGTTGTCTCTGTCCCAGCTACAAACATGTTCTGAACGAAAAATCAAAAAAAGTTGTAAATATGTCTTATTATAAAATTTGGTCAATGTCAAAGTTTATTTGGATTGAAGTTTACCAAACATAAGTTTAGTTGAAATTATATCGGTTGCAATGTGATTTAAATTTAGGCACCTTTTCTTTCTAAATAAAATACCAATTTTCACTAATTTTCCAAAGAGTAGGTAACATACCATAAGTAATCCTTTGATCTCAATATCAGTGAGTTTATTTCCATCCTCATCCGTTTCCTCTTTAAGTGACAATAATGTGCTCAACAAATCCTTATGTTTCTCACTCTTAGAAATAAAAGTCTTATGTTCCTCAATAATGTTTGTTAAAAATGCATCAAACTTCTTGTGTAATTTCTTCATTTTAGCTTGAACTCCTTGAAGGTCTAGCCATTCCAATGATGGAATAAAATCACCAATGTTGAAAACTCCACCTAAAACCATCAACTCATCAACCATAGCCTTAAACTCGCCAGCTTTAGGGTCAAAATCATCATCATTTCCTTCATTAAATACTCTCCTTCCTATCACAACCCTAGCAAGTGCATTGGTGGTACATACATTTAAAAGTTGTCCTAAGTTCACAGCTTTTGAGTTTGAATGATTACTTGCCAAATTGTTGACCAATCTTGTTACCTCTTCCTGAAAATGCAATTGATTAGTTTTAACTTATTGAAAAATGTCATTTGAAAAATAGTGAGAAACCAAACATTCCCTCAACTACCTATTAACTAATGGGATAAAAATATGTTTTCACTGCTTGTGAAAAAATTGTTTGTTTTCAATCCATACAGGTATACAAATTTTTGCTTTTAGGTCTTGTTGTTTCATCTTAGTCTCTGCAAATTAATTTTATATTTTTTTTTTTTGAAGAGGCCAAATTAATTTTATATTAAAAGTGATCTCTATAATATACATGTATTATTCATTTTTAGTTCTTATGTAGTTGATATTGAAGGTACTAAAATCGAATATTATACATATTTTAATGATCGATTCCAACTTTCACAAATACTTCAAGGACGAGAAAAAAAAACAACGAATAAAAGCAAAAGGAAAGTATATTTTTATATACTACAGACAAAAACATAAAAATGCATTCCTTAAAAAAAACAGAAAAAAGCATAGACTAAAAGCAAACAATTGCATATTTGCAGGACAAAAACATATTTCAATCATACAAAACTAAATCTCTTAAATTCACTTGTTTAATTAGCAAACAGTTGCATATTTACACTAGTTTAATTAGCCTTCTTATTTTAAAATCTGTAATTTTTTCCCACTAGTTTATAAATGTCAAACCCAAACATTTTCTCCACTCAAACTTAAACATTTGAGTTAAAATTGGGTGATGTAGTGAGATTATGACGTGACATGTGAGTTCCTAACTCAAGAGAACTCAATTATTTTTTACCGATTTTTATATCATTTATTTATAATTTTTTAATAATAATAATATTTTTCTAAGACAAGAGATTGGTGAGGCATCAAGGAGAAACAACGACATCCCAACCAGGTTGGCACCCCAAAAAATCATCATCCTATGCCGCCAATCTCAAAGAAATTTTATTTAAAAATAAGGGAAAAGATGTAAAAAAGGGCGATTAGGCCAAAACCCTCCAATAAAAAATAAAAAATAAACAGAAAAGAAAATAACAGCTGATTATGGTAACCTATACCGAGGCATCCCACTCCGATCCATAAAAAATAATAATAATAATAATTTTTTTTTAAAGAATAATAATAATTATAATTAATAAACACTATGTCCCATCCAATTCAACACATAAAAAAAGTATTAAACGAGTCACATTAATAACCAATAATAATTATATATCATTTTATTCCAACATGTATTACTGATCTGATTTTTAATGAAATGATATAAGTTATTTTCCCTCGAAAAAATAATTATATATCATTTATTAATAACTTTATATCATTTTTTTACAAAAATGAGTATAATCAGCTGGAATTGTCGAGGTCTAGGGAGCCTGAGTGCAATTCCTAATTTAAAATTCCTAGTTCGGTATTATAAACCGGATGCCCTCTTCTTATGTGAGACATTAGTCTTCAAGAATAAAATGGAGGAGTTCCATTATGTTCTTGGCTTTGATTATTGTTTTGCTGTTGATAGACAAGGTCGGAGTGGTGGTATAGCACTATTTTGGCGCAACTCTTTTAACTGTAAAATTTTGAATTATTCTCAAAATCATATTATTGTTTTGCTGTTGATAGACAAGGTCGGAGTTAGGGGAGTGATAGAGTCGTTGAAGAGAGACTTGATCGTACCCCTAATGTTCATCCTATTAGAGCTCCAAAAAATTTCCGCTTTGAGAACGCATGGAGAATTGGACCAAGCTTAGGTGATGTAGTTCGCTCTTGTTGGCAACAATCCAATGAAGGTGATATAGTTTATAATTTGGAGATGTGCGCTGATGAGCTAAAGCATTGGAGTAAATCTCATTGCAATAAGCTGAAAGTTGATATTGAAGAGTGTAGACGAGATCTTTTTAGACTTCGGGGTCGAGTGATATTATTTTTTATGAAGGATTGCAGAGACGCATGACACGTTTGCTGGTGCAGGAAGACTTATATTGGCGGCAAAGAGCGAAGGCCCATCGGTATAAGGAAGGTGATCTCAATACCAAGTTTTTCCATGCGTCCGCTACGGCAAGAAAAAAGGTGAATAAAATTTCTTTTCAGTCAAGCGAAGTGATTGAACAAGCCAGAATTCATTCTCTTATTGATCATGAGAGTAATACCTGGAATCACCAATTGATTTCATATTATTTTGATGATGCGGTGGTTCAAGATATTCTCAAAACGCCGCTGTTCAGTCAAGTGCCGGAAGATCAATTAATATGGAATTTAGAGAAAAATGGTCATTATTCTGTCAGAAGTGCATATCGGCTGTGTATGGAAGTTATTGCAGATAATTCATTTTTACACTGTCCTGGTAATTCGTCTAGTATTTGGAAATTGAAGGTTCCTCCTAAAGTGAGAAATATGTTATGGCGAATTTGTCGCGAGTGTTTACCGACCCGTGCACAACTGTTGGATAAGGGGGTGAATTGTCCTTCTACGTGTGCTATATATGTGTGAAGAGAGCTATGAGGATGTGACTCATATGCTGTTCGATTGTCCAAAAGCGGGAAATGTTTGGTTGAGTTGCTCTTTAGTAGACAAAGTGAATTCAGTGATGCATAATAACAATACAGTGGCTGAAATCATTTTTGCGCTATTACAAGAGTTGCCAAAGGAAAAAGCTGAACAGGTTGCCAAGAATTTATGGAGTTTATGGAAGAGTCGGAACTTAAGGATTTGGCAGAATACTTCAGAGACAACTCAGACTATCACAGCTCGAGCAAGACAGGTGCTAGCTGATTGGAGAGAAGCTAATAGCAGGAAAATGGCTGCTGGTGCAGCAGGTGTTATAGCAGACCTGACTGCTGATAACAGTCTGCAGATTGCAGGAGGGCAGCGAGTGCTGTCTTCAGTTGGGCAGTGGGCAAAACCGCAGTATGGGAGGCTCAAGTGTAACATAGATGCCGCGTTTTCGGAACATCTAAATCGCGTTGGTGTTGGTTTATGCATTCGGGATTCTGTTGGCAATTTCATTAAGGCAAAGACGCTATGGACTAATCCCATTTGCGCACCGGACTTAGGGGAAGCGTTGGGCCTGCTACAAGCAATTCATTGGGTTCATGAGTTACAACTTTCAAATGTGGATTTTAAAATGGATGCAAAGAAAGTTGTTGATTATTTTAACAAGGGCAGCAACGATGTTTCCGAGTTTGGAGTAATAGTCGACGAATGTAGAAGATGTTGTAATGTTTATTTCGAAAACTCTAAGGTGGAGTTATAGTCGGAGACAAGCGAATGAGGTCGCTCATACTCTCGCTGGAGAGGCCTTGTTCTTAGATGGTCCCATGTCTTTAATGATGTACCTCTTTGTATTTTGTCATTGATTAATAATAAAAAACTATAAGCTATTTTCCTTAAAAAAAAAAATTAGTTCTATATCATAGTAAAACTCATTTTTCCTATAAGATGTGATTTCCTTTTGTTTTCTCCCTACTAGAAGTATTTACTGTGTACTACATCTTATAAAGCCAAACCTCACTTATTGGAGATGGTATACGATAGAGTTGCATATTCGTGTCATTATGACGTTTCATTTATGTCATTTAAGTATTATTTGCGTCATTATGAGATTTAATAAATATAAATACGGTATCCGTTTTAAAACGAGTGTCACTTAAATTAAAATAATTTGTTTTAAAATGAACATTATTTACATTTTTAATGTATAATTAATTTTATGTTTATTCTCTGATTAATGTTGTGTATACTACGTCTAAAATATTATTGTAGGTCTCGTGTTTTAAAAAATATATATGTGTGAAAACAAATGATGTGTGAAATTTTTTTATGTCCTTCAACATGAATTTTTTCTCAACGATTTCTTAACTCATCTGGGCAATGATGCATGCTGACGTTTTATTTTGTTGACAAAATACATGGATGAGTTTTATCCAACTAACAAGTGAGAAAAATTCGTATATTCATTACCAAAAAAATGACCCACTTCCAGATGTGGGACATAAACTTGCAACCTTAATTTTTGTTTGACAAGCAAGCTTAAATCTATCGAAATTATCGTTGTGAGCATTACCATTATTTTTATGCCTATCAAAAATATATATATATTTGAAACTTCCTAAAAAAGATATACTTTCAGACACATTCTTGATTTTTTAAGAATAATGGAAGGAAAAATAAACTCTAATTTTTTTGTTTGGGCTGCAAAAACATATGGACTACAAAAAATTAATTACTTTCTTTTTTGACAAAAAAATAAAGAACAATAAAAAATATAATTAAGATATTTTTGGTACACCAACTGAAAACGCAGGCAGGCAAGCATAGATAGATGCCACATTTTTGAAAAATGGGTACATTATAGGTAGTATATAAACGTCACATTTAATTCTGTTTGACTAAATAAAAATCATATTTTAAATTTAAACTTTAAATATATTTTCTTTATAAAAATAATCTTATATAAACATCACATTTTAAACTTTAAATATATTTTCTCTATTGAAATAATCTTATTTCGAGATACCTAGGAACTTAAATATACTATTTTTCATTTGAATTTAAACTTTGATTCACATGTATGAGTTTAGTATCATCTGATAAGCTTAATTTTATAGCTTACTTTTTATGTTTAATAAAAGTGATCGATCAAACTCTCGTAACGTGATGAATCAATGTTTGAATTTCGTCTAAAAGATGTATTCAAATTAATATCTGGTACATACCAAATATTGTAAGAATTTTAACTAACAAAGGAAAATAAGGTTAAAATTAGACGATAAAGAGTGTCTTGATTTTTTATTTTTTTATTTTAAACTAAGGATCTCTGTATGCATTATATATATTAATCCCTCGAGTTAGATAGAACGACAATATTTGACAAAATCGTCCTTCATGAGATTTAGCACTGATTTATTTTCGAAGTTGGATTCGAACTCAAAACCTCTTATTAAAGTGCAAGAGACCTTTTACAATCGCATCCAGATGCTCTTGTGAATAAAAAGTAGTATTGATACACAAATTTACGCTAAAATTTATAAAAGGATGTTAACTAACCTGACGTAAGTGTTTGAATTCATCCAGGATTGGTTGGAGAAGAGGTGAACAGTAGTGATTTTTCTGAGCAGTCGCCACCTTGGGCCATAAGGACCAAACACAAGGTCTTGATAATTATAACCTATGTACTTAGCACCGGCGTTGGGTGGCCGGCTACTAAAGTTAGCATCATGAACCTTTAAGAATTGTTCGGCCACAGAGGCCGAAGCCGCCACGATCACATCCACTGAGCCTAATTTGAGATGCATCAAAGGGCCATAGGTTTCAGCCAAGGTTGCAAGAGATTGGTGTGGTGCAGGTCCAAGGTGTGGTAGGTTACCTATTATAGGCCATGGTTTTGGTCCAGGTGGGAGTGGTAGTGATGAAGATCTTGTTGCAAATTTCACAAAACGGTATATGAAGATGGATAATATGCAAGTAGAGAATGCAATGAGCCATAGAGACATGATTCGTGTTGTGTACGTTGTGGCTATGATTATGAAGATGATGTAGGACAAGGATTTGTGGTTGTGTAAAACAACAGCAATCTATATTGAATAGGGAAAAAAATGTAGTTGTTTCATTAAGCTAAGCCTCGATGCTTGCTATATTTATAAAGGAAAGGTTTCCTTGACTGTCCAATTATATTGGAAAATTATTAGTAAATTCTTTAAGTACTTTTGTTAGTAAATTCTTTAAAAAAAAAACTGTGTAAAACTTTTACACCCACGATGTATAGAAATTAAATCCTTAAAAAGATTAAAAGTAATGGTGATGTGTTGACGGTTCAAAATAATTTTGCATACATAACTAATAAAAATATTTTTGAATTGTCACGTTTGACCTACATAAATTAAAAACATTAATTGATGTGGCGATTCCAAATGTTTTGATTTATCGTGTGTGCAAAGTTGTTTTGAACAGTCAACCCACCACCATTAAACTCAAAGATTAATTTAAAATTTAAATTTACTTCTTTTTTTTACACAAATTCAAAATTACTTCTAAAAATTAATTATAATACCTTTTTATGAACAAATGTTTAATGATTAATACAAGGCATATGATTACTATTTATAAAATATGACGTTATTCCCCTCAAAATATAAAGGTTATTAGTCATGGCCTTATTGAAACTTAATTCATTTTCGGAGTTAGGATCCTCCCATTTACCATAATAAATAGAAGAAGTTATTTGGAGAGATATACATACAAAAATAGATGATGGGTTTTATCTCTAACCGAGTCCCACTACTATTAATTATTCTATAAGTTTTTTCAATTTTTTTGTGTTTTTATCTTTTTAAAAGAAAGAAATAATTTTCTTTTAAAAAAAGGAAGAAATAAAGATGCTCCTAAATAGAGAGAATCATAACCCTCATTTCCGTTTTTCGAGAGAGGAATTAAATTGGAGGTTAGAGACTTGGAGACACGTCTTAAAAGTGTTTGGCTTTTGCCTGAGTAGAAGAAAGATAGAGCAAAAGGAAAAGTAGTTTTACCTTGCAGAAAAAACTGGAAGATCTTATCATACCCCAAGTTACATGGTTCAAGTATCTCGAGTCCACAATACAAAATGACATAGAAATAGAAGCAGATGTAAATCATCATATTCAATCTAGGTGGTTGAAATTGAGAAGAGACTCGGGTGTTTTATGTGACACGATAGTACCACTTAAGCTAAAAGAAAATTTGTATCAAACAACGGTCAGATTGACGATGTTGTATGATACATAGTGTTGGGAAGTTAAAAACCAACACAAAAATAAAGTAAATGTAACAGAGATGAGGACATTGAGTTAGATGTCTGGTAAGACTAGACGAGATATGATTATAAATGACACCATCAGAGAGAGTTGCAGGTAGAACCTATAGTAGAAAAGATGGTACAAAATAGGCTTAGATATGGATTGGGCATGTATAATGAAGACATGTAGATAATGTAGTAAGAATAGTAGATCAGATGGAGGAAAGTCGGATCAAAAGAGGTAGAGAAAGACCTACAAAAACTAAAACATAAACTATTATGAAAGATCTATAGATTAATGAGTTGAATCCAAATATGGTTTGTGATGGAACATCAAGACATAAATGGATCCATGTAGCCGACTTCATATAGTGATATAAAGTTTGGTTGTTGTTATTATTTTTTTTAAAGGAAAGTTTGATTGTTGTTGTTGTGGAACTATACATAGATCGGTAAATAGTTCAACAGGTGTGTATTTTAAAATAGAATTTTTCTATTCACACCCCATATATTTTTGGTTACACCCAAATTTTCTTAAAAGTTTATAATAATACCAAAATTGCCCTTTTATATGAATTTTCATAAAACCTTGATTTCATTCGTTGTCACTCTAAAATTCACCCTCTTTCACCCACAAACGATCAAACAATCCTGATGTTCAATCAATCTCTATTGAAGATTAAAGAGTGAATCAAAACATCTTTCATCCATACTCGATTACATATAAGTAAGTGAATTTCTTCTTCTTTTTCAATAATGCTAGTTTCAAATTTCTTCTTCTTGTTCGACTGCACTTTACGACGGTTTCAATTTACATTGTTGAGGTTAACTTAAAATCAGTTTAAATAGGTTCATGTAAACTTAGTTTACATAACCGACTTAAATTGAGTTTACATGACCTACTTAAACTGAGTTTAAATATGTACACTTAAACTTAGTTTGCATGACCTACTTAAACTAAGTTTACATGTACATACTTAAATTGAGATTACGCAGAATCATTGAACAAGGTTGAACTTTTAGATGTACAATTAAACTCAGTTTACATGACCTACTTAAACTAAATTTACATGACCAACTTAAACTGAGTTTAAGTATATACAGTTAAACTCAGTTTACACGACTTACTTAAACTAAATTTACATGACCTACTTAAAACTGAAATTGAATTGGCCTAATCGAAACAAAATCAAATTTGAAAATAACTAGAATAAAAAATCGCTGAACAAGAAAAAGAAAAACATATAATCGCAAAAACAAGAAAAACACAAATTGAACTCAGAAAAAGCTTTGAATTAGTGAACCCATGACAAGAAAAACATAATCGATTGAAGAACACAACTTGCTAACCTTATTTGCTTTGAATTTTCTTTGAAATCTTGCATAGAAAAGATAAATATGCTTGAAGAAGTTTGGTTTTGGAAGAGGAAAGACGGAAGAGGGGTTTTGGGGTGTAACCAAGAAAGAAGGAAGACGCTTTTTGAAAATTAAAATTTATGCAAGGGTAATTTTGTTATTTTGGGGTGTAACCAGGATTATACGGGGTGTAATTAGAAAAACTCTTTAAAATATTGTGAATATTTTTCTATGTTAACCCTCTGGTTCTTAGGAGAGAAAAGCCTTAATAATTTAAAGTTCGGTCAAAAAGTAAATAAAATCTGACCATGAATTATGTAATTTATTTGGTTTTTTAAAATATATTACGACACATATTTTTAAAATTTAAAAATATAAAACAACTTATATGTATTATGACATTCAAAACAGCATTAGCTCCATTAGAATCGTTATATTTGGTTTTCTTTTAGAGGATCATATTTGTTTTTTTACCCAAAAAAATGATTTTTTTTATGACGTTAAAATGAATTATTATAATTGGTTTTGAATCGAATGTAAATCCAAGTGCTAATAGTTTTTTTCTTTAAAAAAAAAAGTGCCATGAGTTTTTACTTTTTTTGGGTCAAAGTTAGTTTCTTGAATAATGCATTATTTTTAATCTTTTTCTTTGCTAAGATTTTTCTTGTTAAATTTGTTTTTGATATCTATAAATTATATAGTTCTGATTTTAACCTCAATTAAATTTTATTAAAATTCTAGTATTCACACACTAGTCGTTTGTATGAATGGTCTACAATGTTAAAAAAATTCTGAATACGAAATAAAATGCTGATTGAACTTTGCAAACATTTTAGTGGACGTGAATCCTTGTGATGAGTGACTCGGAAATTTTATTATTTTAAAATTATAAATAACATTTTATTTACTTAACCTATTTTATATTTGTTTCGACAAATTATTTTAAAATTATTAATAATATTTTATTTACGTAACTTATTTTATATTTGTTAAATAAACAAATATTCAAATTTAAAACAAACTCTTTAGCAAGTCTCTTCTTCCTTCCTCCAATTTCCCGGGGGAGAAACACCAATAGAGAAGGGTCATGGCCAGGATGGAGGGTGAAAAGAAAATATTAAATGATTATGAGTGTATGTTTTGCATCGGTCAAATATCATTTTTGGTTCTTATAGTTTGACAGAATTTCCAAGTTAGTCCTTTAAGTTTCAAAAGTTTCAAATAGGTCCTTTCAGTTGATAAACTATTTCACCGTTACCCCTGCTATCAGTCTCCGTTTAACTGATGTTGATGTAGCCGTTAAGTTGTTGACTTGGATCAAAATGTTGCCTTCTAAAAGCTCCAAGGTGTCAAAATGATACGTTTAATGGTCACAAATGATCATTTATAGTGCTTGAAAGGAAGCTATTTACAACAACAAATGTCTTCCTAGCACTATTAACCAAGTTGCTTGGGTTCCGGTGGCAAGGAGCTCCTTCCAAGGACGTACCCGAGGAATACCGGGTTCGATTCCCAGGGAGGAACAACGCTTGGCCAGTGTGCATGCCTCTACGCACGAGCCAGATTAGTCGCCTACCTTTGATGGATCGGAAACCGGTGGGAAAGCAAAAAAATAACATTTTGACACCCTGAAGCTTTTAAAAGGCAACGTTTTGATCGAAGTCAACAACTTAACGGCTACATCAACATCAGTTAATTATTAACTGAAAGCAAGGATAATGGTGAAATAGTTTATCAACTAAAATGACTTATTTGAAACTTTTGAAACTCAAAGGACTAACTTGAGAATTCTTTCGAACTAAAATGATCTATTTTAAACTTTTGAAATTTAAAGGACTAACTTGGAAATTCTGTCAAACTAAAAGGACCAAACATGGTATTTGGCCTTTTGCATCACGGTATGTATGTTAGAATTAAGGCGATATCGTGATTTCGTAGAATCTATAAAGTGTAGCTTTTAAAAAATAATGGTAATATGTGATTATGGTATACTCACCGTAATACTAAAGATAAACTAAATATCATTATAAAAGTTAGTTTGAAAGATAAGGATGCACAAACACAGAGATAAACCAAAAAGCTAGAGAATTTGAGTAACGTGAACAATTCTTACATTGCATTCTTTAATTCGGCTTCAATACGACGTTAAACGAATTTGAATATCATTTCAAAAACTAACAAAAAAAAAATTATGTTGTCCAAACATATTTATAGATTCTACAACTCATGATTCCAATACAACTTCAATAAAGGTTAAAATGTTGTTGTCTTTTATTATGAGGGTGGTAGGTGTGGAGTCTAAGTGGTGATAACTGATAGAGGTAGCATAAGATGAGGAAATCGTTGGTGTTGGGTAATTGGATCCAACATGTACCTTATTTTCCTACAAGAGAAAAAGTGAAACGTAGAGAGTGAGAAAAAGATAGGTGATCGAGGAAACTCCACATGTGCCAAAAACAATTGTAGACAGCCGCTTTTGGCTCACAAGAAGGAGCAAGGATCACGAGAAGAAAAGAACGTAATGTCGTTTTTCTTTTACTTCTTATACCAGAGTATGAAAAATGGAATCTTATACTTTTATTGTGTTACAATGGCGAACAACATTATGATGATATTGACATGAAATCAATGGCTAGGCCAGTTCAATTTGGTTCTAGCTACTACGTCGTTGTTGGTACCTGGTAAGTGATGAGACAATTAATTAATTTTTTTTTTACATTAAAGACAATTTCATTAACGAAATTCTGACAATAAATCAAATGCAAGACTGTAGAAATATAAGGTGGAGTTTCTTCGATCCATATGCAATCTAGATTCTTAAAAGCATATGTAGCTAAATAATGAGCAGCTTGGCTGGCTTCACGCTTAACATGCAAAAAATTTAAACTACGAAAACTACCCTTAAAACTAACACAATCTCGAATAATAGAGCCAACATAGTTTGGAGATTGTTGGTGAGCATTCAATGCTAAAACCACATTAGAAGCATTTGATTCTGCTATAAGATTCATAAAAAACATGTCTTATGCAAATTCCAAACCCTTCCGCATAGCTAAAACTTCAACAACCTCTGAATCTGGTAATGAAAAAACTTTCCATAAACTAGCACAAACGACAGTACCTTTATTATCTCTCACCACAACATCAATACCCCATTTATCACCCTTTATCAGACTTGCTGCATCAACATTAAACTTATAGAAACCACTAAAAAGAGATGTCCAATGAACATCAGATATTGACATAATTAGACCTCCATTTAGTGTCTCCACCAACACCATACTAGCACTCTTAAAATTCACAATAGATCTTTGTGCCTTTTGAACAGTGGCAGCCACGTCAACATCAGTCCTCTCAAAACATTTCTTATTTCTAGCACACCATATATCTCATAACACAAGGCCAAAATATGAACTATAATATTCTCATCGACATCAATAATATTTTTCTCAAACCACTTATGAAAATGAACATACCTGGAATCATGTGAATTAAATACCACACCTAAAGAGTAAGCAAACCATATCTGCTTTGACCAATGACACTCCATAAAGAGGTGTGAAATTGTCTAATTTTGTTTCTCACAAAGAACACACAAAGGATCTCTATTTATTCCTTTTTTTTTAAAAGATCATATTTTACTTGTAGTTTTTCACGTAGAATCCTCCAAGAAAAGTGAGTGCGTCTTGGAATACTTTTATTTTCCATAATTTTTTCCTTACTTGGTGATTATTGTCCTGCATTGAGCTATATGAGCCATCTGCTTCACGCCTTGCCTTTAAGAAATGCTATGAACTCTTCACAGAAAAAGTAGCGGACCGTAAAGCACCCCATACAAATTCATCTTGCAATTGAGATAAATAAATTGACAATTGACGAATTTGTTGAGCCTTAAAAGGGAGAAAATTTTCATTAATTAAAAGAGAATTCTAACATCGAATATCATGGTGAATGAGATCTGAGACAGACATAATGTCACAAATAGGGGGTTTAGGGGATCAAATCTTGTGTCTATTTTGATAAGGAAGTCAATTATCCTCCCATACATTAATTAGACGACTGTCTCCTACTCTTCAAATATCATCTTTCTCAATAACAACCACTCGTGCTTGCAAAATACTTCTCCATGTATAACTTGGGCAGTAACCCGTTGAAGCTTTCATGAAATTGCTTTTAGGAAAATACCTTGCTTTCAAACATTGTGAGATCAATAAGTCGTTGTTGTGCATAATACGTCAACCTTGTTTAGACAACATTGCAAGATCAAACTCATAAAATGTTCAAAAGCCTATTCCACCTTTCTTTTTTTCTTACATAATGTCTCCTATTAAATCCAATGAATTTTACGCTCACCTTGTTTGCTACCCCACCATAACTTACTAATCATACTTTCAATATGCACAATTAAAACTTGGGTACAATGTACATCGTGTTTTTTTTTTTTTTTTTTAGTTTAGAAGGGAATTGAAAAAGGTGTTTTTCATTAGATGTAACTATAACTGTTATTACAAGTAGGGTTAAACAAGTAAATATTCATCTTAAATAGACAAACTATTGATTTCAGTCCCACTAAAATATTCTTTAGGTTTTTGGTCACTCGAAAAAATTTCATCCATGAAATTAGTCTCTGCTCTACATTGAGAACAGAGACTAATTTTATAGATGAAAAATTTAAGACGGGACAAAAACCAAAAAAATATTTTAGGGGACTAAAATCAAATGTTGGAATATTTAGGGGATCATTTACTTATTTAACCTTTACAAATATTTATATTTATAGACTTGCTAATGAAAGAGTAAGACATTACCATGACTATTTAAGTGTAAACTTTTAGCCTTAAAAAAAAGAATAAACGAGGGACTATGATTTTGATGTGTTTCTTTGATATTTCAATCCTTGATTAAAGGATTAAAGTTTGCTTCATTGTTTGTTACTACATTTCTGTCTATAGCAAGAATGGGAGAAGAACACAAGGCATTTACAATTTTGTATGTCATGGCTTTATTAAAGGTGAATAAACTGTTTGTCAAAAAGAAAAATGTACCTTTGGGCAACAACAATTGGAATATTCAAGCTATACAGTTTGAGCACAAATGAAGAAAGTCGATCCAAAAAGCTTGAATTATGATGATGAACTGTTTCATACCAAAATCTATCAAAGCATTCAAAGGTTTCTTGGGGCTTTTTGGCAGTGGGTATTATTAAAGAATTGTGAAAGATTATCCGTAGATTGCTAGACTGTTGAATTACCCAGGTATTTAAAAAATTACAATTTTGCTTCGAATGATGGGAAGAAATCAACCTTATCAATTGAGTGTTCCTAAATGCGTCCAATTGACCGAAATAGCTAGAGATGGTAGAAATAAAAGGAGGTACAGGGCCAGTCACAATCCAGTTGATTCGCGGGAAGAGATCACTAGCAAGGAATTAGAGGATGAAGAGGGGGGTGCAGAGGTGGGGAAGAGATGTATGGTGCAAGGTAGGGATGTTCAAAACCGAACAAATTCAATAGAAAAATCGCAAACCGAACCAATCCAAACCGAAACCGTAAAGAACCGCATTTGATTCGGATGTATTCAGATCATTTTTTTACTCAACCGTATGGTTTGGTTTGATTTGCAGTTTTGACTTTACCAACCAAACTAAACCAAACCAAACCGCAATATAGGAAATACATTAATTAAATATATATCACCTAGACCAATACTTATAAAAACTCAATGGAAACTTTAATAAAATGACATATTTTTTCTCATGTTAAGTTTCTCCTTTGCTTTTTCTTTCAAAAATGTATTTATGTGCTACTTGAACTCTTTAAGAATGATAAAAAAATTAGTCTTTTGTATTTCTTACAAAGTTATATTACTTTTTGTTCATGTTTTAATTTGGTCTATGTAGTTGAGAACATTGTTCGATGAAAATAAAATTGTAAAGTTGGATGAAATTTAAAACATTACTGAAGATATGTTGTGTTTTAGCTTTTTAATTTGATTTTAATGTTGGAAACAAAAAAAATTATTGCCTAAAAAAACTGCATCAACCGATCCAATCCAAACCGCAATGATTTGGTTTGGATTTTATTTTAAAAGTCAACCGAACCAAACCAAACCGCATACCTTTTTACCTTGCGGTTCGGATGACTTTTAACCTCAAAACCGAACCAAATCGCACCGCGAACACCCCTAGTGCAAGGTGATTCCGGAATGCAACGTTTTTTTGAAGATGTAATGTTGGAAGAGTTGGAGGGATAGGGGGGATTTTGAAGAAAAATAAAATCCGAGAGTTAGTAAGGATACATAAGGTTGATTTTCTAGCAATCCAAAGAAACGAAGTTGGAAGACATCACGCCATCTCTTTGTCATAAGTTATGGGGGAGCGAAGATTGTGGGTGGTCATTTCTCCCGTCGGAAGGTAATAGTGGCAGTATTTTATCTTTGTGGAATAAAATTGACTCTACTCTTAAATTCACATTTGGAGGGGAAGGTTTTGTGGGTGTGTGTTTGGATTGGGGAGCTCATCATAGGACATGCTTTAACGTGTATTCAAAATATAATTTGGAGGCTAAGAGGAGATTGTGGAAATGTATTGAAGAGGCTAGAAGGAGCTTGGGGGAAGGAGCTTGGTGTACTTTAGGGGACTTTAATGCGGTTCGTAATGGTGATGAGAGAAGGGGTGTAAATGCGGGTGTGCCATCGTCCCAAGCGTTGGAGAGTAATCTTTTCAATGGATTCTTGACGAGGGTGGAATTGGACGATTTAAATTTATTGGGAAGTAGGTATACTTGGTATCATCCAAATGATATAGCAATGAGTAGGATTGATAGAGTTCTTATTTCGGAAGAGTGGAACCAATTTTGGGGGGCTACATCTTTATGGATGCTCCCGAGAGATGTGTCGGATCATTGTCTGTTGGTGTTAAAACTTAGAGGTTGGGATTGGGGTCCGAGGCCATTTAGATTTAATAATTTTTGGTTGGAAAATAAGAAGTTTAAGGGAGTGGTGGAGGATTGGTGGAGGAATAGAAATAGTAGTGGATGGATGAGTTTTGTGTTGAAGGAGAAATATTGTCCAATTGGAGGAGGTGGGTGGGGAGAGGTGGTTTAATTTGGAAGTGATTAGAAAAGTTGGGATTGGAAACTCGACTAGGTTTTGGAAGGATCCGTGGAGGGGGGAAATTCCGTGTTGTGGTAAATACCCAAGACTCTATGCGATCTCTAACTATAAGGAGGCTACGGTGGATGAAGTGTATAGAATTCATGGGGAAAGAGGGGAGTGGGAATTTGGATGGCGGAGTAATTTATTCGTTTGGGAGGAAGAACTTCTTATTAGCTTAAAGGAGGATTTGAAGGGGCATAGGTGGGGGAATCATGTGGATAGATGGAGTTAGAAACCGGAAGAGGAGGGGTGTTTTTCGGTTAAGTCTTGCTATTTGAAGTTGGAGAGGATGTTGGTGGTTGAGGAGATTTGGACCATTGATGAGAAGAGAGTTTTTGAGTGTATTTGGAAAAGTAAAGAACCTCTGAAAGTGGTAGCTTTCTCTTGGAAACTTTTTGATAGAATTCCTTTTAAAAGAAATCTAGCAAGGTGAAATTGTCTACCTACGGACGGATCTTCTTTGTGTGTTTTGTGCGGGAGTGCGGAAGAATCATCTAACAATCTTTTCTTACATTTTAACTTTACATTTAAAGTTTGGGAGAATGTTATGAGATGGTTGGATTTTTTTACTTTATTATGCCTCCTAATTTGTTTATGCATTAGGAATTTGCGATTGTTGGAGTAAGGAAGGAAGGAAGTAATAGGAGGATCCAGAAGGGTTTGTGGATTATTTGGCACGCAATTATTTGGACTATTTGGCAAGCTAGGAATAACATTATTTTCCAAAATAAGGTGAATCATGTGGACGAATTGGTGGCGGAAATTATCGTGTTGTCTTGGCGTTGGAGTTTGAGTAGGCTTAACATGCAAACTTATTTATACTATGAACGGAATTGGAATCCTCAAGAGGTAGTTTGTGATGGGTCTGGGAGTTTTTATTGCTGTTGTTTTTATGCAGAATGGGCTAAATCTCAAGGAGGGTTGGTGTGAGGTGGCCTTGCCTACTGTTCCGGTTGGTTATGCCTGGCTAGGATGTTTTAATTACTGGTTGTGAGGCTTTTGTATGCTTGGCAGGGTTTAGTGGTTAGCAATTGGTGGCAGCTAACTTCTTTTCATCTTTGTCTATTTTAGTCTCATGATTAGCTTTGGTTTAGGGTGTTTTATTTTGGAATTTTTAGATTCCGTGTGTATTGGGTGATTGTAGGTGTTCCGCATATATATAACGCTTCTTTTTCTTTCTTTTTTCATGTTTCTGCGAGTAATATTTTTGTGTATAACTCGACGAGAATAAATTTTGCCGATTAAAAAAAAAAACATCGGTAGGCTTTTACACATTAAAGGTTGAATTACCTTTATTTACAACTAAAATCAAATTTTGACCATCTACATCAGTGAGTGTTGTTTTTTGTAAATGTTATATATGATACAACACAAGTTTGAATTTGAGGTAGGGTGAAGATGACAATTGTCTCTAAGACCCAAATTATATGTTTGCTCTAGACAACCAAAATCTCATAAATGAGCCTCCTACCACTTACGATTCTTATGTTTCTTTTAATTCTTCTTGTTGATGCATAAAAGGATATTTAGAGAAGAGAAATCTAAATGGGGTTCAAAACCTATGTTGATTATGAAATTAAATACAAAATCGATGCTAAAATAGAGTTGTTGATGCGTTGTCTAGACAAATGATATAAGCATAAGATGCATGGTTAATGGTTCTCTCTAACCTCTCATATTCTAATCTAATTTATTAATTAAAACAAAAGATGAATTATTGATCATGTTAATTTTAACATTAAAAGAATCAAGCTCATTTATTTCATAAGTTACAACAAATAAAAGTGTATATATTCAAAAGGTTGAAACACACAAGACTTGAACCAACTAAGGCTACACTTTGCCACCCTCGGGATCTTTAGACACCATCATATCATACGACATATCCCATTTATTCACATACAATTTTTTTTTGTTTTGAAAAAGGTAAACTAGCCCACTCAAATTGACACCATGAGACCTTTAGGAGGAGTACACTCCCAGACCCCAAGTCAATACCATCAGACCAACCTAAGTGGGTTCACATACATTATTATTATTACTAAGCAAGAAAGGGAAGTGAGGGTGCAACTAGAAATAAAGGAAAAATTCACAAACACAAACTTAAAAATCAGAAACACATTGAGTACACATGTGGCGAGAGTCTATGCTTAGGGTGCACCGATAATGGCACAGCTCGTTGAAGTGTCAACCCATAACCTTCATCCATGTTCAATTTTTCAGCATTGAGCCCATTTTCAAGTTCCCAGTCAAATGAATGTGCCAATGTAGCAGTTAGAAGCTGGACCATACGAAGCCCAAGACTCATCCCAACACATATTCTACGTCCAGCACCAAAAGGTATAACTTCAAAATCATTTCCCTTAACATCAACGTCACACTTCTCACCACCTGGTAAGAACCTTTCAGGTTTGAACTCCAATGGATCAACCCATTCTTTTGGATCACGAGCGATGGCCCATACATTAACCAAAAGAGTTGAACCCTTTGGAATGTGGTACCCAAAAATATCACAACTTTCAGATGCAATTCGTGGGAGGGAAAGTGGTGTTGATGGGTGCAGGCGAAATGTTTCTTTTATCATTGCTTGTAGGTAAGGTAGGTTAGGTATGTCGTCTTCTTTCACGTTCCTATCTCGACCCACAACATTGTCCAATTCTTCCTGAACTTGAGCTAAGATTCTTGGGTTTTTGATCATTTCTGCAATGGCCCATTCTGTAGTACTTGACGATGTGTCTGTCCCGGCTGCAAACATGTTCTATACCAAAAATCAAACTTATAAGTATATGCTCTATAAATTTTTTGTCAGTGTGATACATGTATTATAAAACTAGTTTGTGATTTTCTAGGAACGAAATTCAAATATTACAAAAAACAATTGTAAAATGAGATGTAAGCTCAATAATAAAAGGGCTACCTTAGTTATTAGTAAATTTTCCGTCCCTCTATTTCTTTTTTAACAAAAAAATCCGTTTGATTTCAATTTGAATTTAAAGTAAGAAAAAAAAAATCATTGCTCAATTCATCTTTACCACATTTAACTTTGATGAATTAGGTTTAATTATAAAGTAAATTATAACTAATGTAACATTTTAAATTGAGAAATGTATGTCTTCAATTTGTATAACCTTTTTCAACTGTAATGGATTTTGTTTTCAAATAACTGTAATGGGTTTTGAATACCCTTCTAATCTTATTAAAATGCATGATTATGTAAATTCATAGAAACCATTTTAACCGGACCAAACAAATAATACCAATATCATCTGCACCCATTATTTTACTTCACAAGAGGGACAAGTGGTAAGGAATTAAGTATAACCCCCAAAAAACTTTGCAAGTGGACTTTAAGATGAAGAGGACTGACAGTTAAGTTTGGACAAAAAAAAAAGGCTTCTCTACATGTATTAATTGAGCTAAAAGATTTGTTTGAAATTCAGTCCCCAAATAGTCTTTTGGGATGAGTTGTGAGTGCAACTGTTAGGTAAGAATTAAAAAAAATTATTAATAAAAAGTCCAATGCCTCTTGAATAAAATGATTGAACTGCAGGTTGATTCTTTATAAAATTGCTTTCAACTAGGCTTTCAGGTGTCAATGTTAGAGTGTTAGGTAAGAATTGAAAATCCAAAAAGGTAAGAATTGAAAAGAAAATTATAATGTAATTTTTCCAATCTTTATGAGTTTGAGAAGATTAGGTAACTTACCAAAAGTAGTGCTTTGATTTCAACATCATTGAGTTTGTTTCCATCATCATCCGTTTCCTCT
>Ga0228711_1003870_pt1 | contig 23228 bp, 7 predicted proteins | sample MedpolnodulmetaG_2_FD_177996 | JGI IMG/M metagenome (GOLD analysis project Ga0228711, IMG submission 177996) | Root nodule microbial communities from Medicago polymorpha collected in Santa Monica, California, United States - brown nodules | ecosystem: Host-associated > Plants > Roots > Nodule...
GAATAGTACTCTGAATATGGATCCTGCACACTTGAACAAATTGTTTAGCATATCCAATTGATTATTTTTAATACCTTGTTATTGTCAAAACTTAATAGGTGACTTGTGAAACACCCTTGTTCCAACACTCTAGAATGCCTTTTCTTTTCTTATAATTAGATCTTGATTTTTAGAGTGGCAGTTACTTTGCTTGAAAATTCAGAGTTAACTTGACATCTATCCATAATGAGCAAAAGAAAGAGTGAAGGGTTGGAATTGAGGCCTCCATCCCATGAGGAAGCTAAATCATCATCGGTTGATCTGATGTTGCATTCCTCAAAATCAAATTCATCAAAGATGCTATCTCATGTTAGAGGAACCTCAACTATGACAAAAGAAGATAATGATCTTCATGCAAAAGTGGTTACAAAGGAGATGGGGCTTGTTGGCTGTCCTAAATGTTACATGTATGTTATCACATCAAAGATTGAACCAAAGTGTCTCCGATGCAACACTGCAATACTTCTTGATATTTTTAGAGGTGATGATTAAGATTGACAGCTAAGTTAGATAAATTTAAGGAGAATTAGAAGAATCATGATTTGTTGTGTTAGGTTGATCGCCAAATGCATGTATGGTGTTATTGTATTTTTATAATCAAATAATGGTTGAGATATTTCTGGATATTGAGAGTGAATGGAATAAAATTTACTTTACATGGTAGTTTAAAGTCTATGGTTGAGTTTATTCCAAGTTTTGAAAATTAACATTACGATACATCTTTTATTTGTTATGAACCATATGTTTGAACTATGCTTGGATTGATGGTTTGTGGTGGTTTGGAGTTGTATAAAATAAGATTCCTTGGATTTATAAAAAATTAATGGAATGGATCACACAATGGAACCAATTTAATTTCATACCACTCGATCATTCAATTTTTCACTCACTCAATTTTAATTTGGAATGTATTGAATGGAATGGGGCGTGAGGCTTGCAATATTAACCATTTACCTTTAGGGTTCGTTTGGTGCATATGATATGATAGAGATAGGATATGATATGAAACAGGATAAGGATATGAAATGATATAGACAGAATAACATTTATCCTATCACATGTTTGATGTGCACATAATAACAAACATAATATCATATACATATCACAATTAAATGACACAATAACCCTTGTAATTAATTATAATTAAATCTAATTAAATACCATTCAGCTATTATTAATTATACAAAACTAAAATAAAAATGTCAATTGTCTTCTTCCTTTTTTTTAGGGGTGCGGTCATCTTCATTCTTAAAGTTAAATTAAAAAAATTCATGGCTTCTTCAATTAAAAAAATGGTCATTGTCTTCTTCCTTCTTCAGTTACAAAGTTCCATCAAAACCCCTTTGTGTAAGTCCAACCAGTAAAAAAATTCATACACCAACAACAACTATAAAAAATTTACAATTACAATCCAAGCTCTTAAACAAACTAATTGTTGTCTCTGTTGAAGATAATACGAAATTAATAAACTCTCTATTTCATCTCTTTTCAAATTTGACTTGAATACAAAATAGAAAATCAATAAAGAAACAAACAAAAAATTAAGCAGATTGAGGAAAAAGTGATTGTAGGTTGCAATTGGGGTCAAATCTGTATCAAATAGAAGAGATGGCGATGAAGAGTTATGGAGGAATATGTAGAGGTCGATGGATGGAGATCAAAGAGAACATGAGTGATGATTAGTGAGAGAGGGAAAAATAAGCATTTTAGTGCTAATCATGATAGGATAATTCTAACCCACCAAAAACTAAGGATAAAAATAACAAAGGGTGGGTAGGATAGGATAAGAAATAGGTTTAAGTTATCCTTTCCTATTGGCACACCAAACAACAAATTAAAATAAGATAGGATAGTTTTATCATATCTTGTCTTCCTATCATGTGCACCAAACGAGCTCTTATTTTATTTGACTAGTGCTCTTGTTCATCCATTAGAATACTCATATTTCCCACACTTTATTTGTGTGACAGCTCATTTGTTGACAAGGCTTATCATTATCTTTTCAGTGTGACATTTTTTAGTGGATTGCATGTAACCTTACTTTCTTCAATGATGAGTTTTTTTTTTGACAAACTTCAATGATGAGTTTTGTTAATCAAATAGCCTTGGTTTGTTCACTAATGAGTTTTATTTATCTCTTACCCAAAAAAAAAAGTTTTGTTTATCAAATAGCAACAAAATTGAAAAATATAGTAATTTATTTTTGATGACTCATTGATGACAAGTCATTTTACGTTGTCTTTAACATATTTTTCAGTCATTTTATTTAGGTTTTGATCCAATTTAGAGGAGTTTTAAAATGATTGCATATGGTTTACGAGATATTTTGTAATGTTTTAATTTCGAGTCATATAATCCTAGTTTTTCCAAAACCAAACAATTCTTAGGTGTTTTTGATGTAAATCAATGCAAATCATGCAAATCGGCAATGCAAAACACCTCATCAGGATTTGGGAATATAATGGATGAAGATTCAACATGCCTTTTAGGACATTAAAAGATGGAGAAATTCTATTCGAAGTCCCAAGACATGTTCCAAGAAAGAAACTACTCAAGAAAGATCAAGAAATAGGCAAAAACGAGCAAGAAACATGGTCTGGAAGCCCTGGGAGTGTTATCTTCACCCACAAAGGTGCGCTGATGGCAGAGCATCATGTGACATTTTGGTTATGTTTTTAGTACTTTTTCGTTCCATTTGAAGACAAATAAGATGAGAGTTAGAGGAGTTGTCAATGGTTTATGGAACATATTGTATTGTTTTCACTCGAGTTGTTGTAATTCAGTTTTATCCTAGATCATGCAACTCCATAGGTGTTTTGAGGAATCATGTAAATCAACAATTCAAGACATCATGTGAAGGATCAAGGATGAAAAATTAAAGATTAAGGGTTCTTAGAAGGTTGTTGAAGACAATACAAAGTGAAGAAAATTCATTTCAAGTTCTTAGGAGTTTTATGACGGAAGAACGATAAAAAAATGGGAGGAAAACACAAGAAATTGCACACGAAGGATGACTCAGACGCCCCTGCGCCTGGAAGTGGGTAAAAACCGCTTTTTGCTTGTTTCCCAAGTTGGATCAGCGGATAAAGCCCAGTTTTCTTCTCTTAATCCCTAAGTAGCTTAATGTTATAAATAGAGACCCTTCCATACTATTTTATTCATTCAAAAACATTTGACGGTAAAGGTAAGGGTCAAGCATCAGATTTCTAAGACATGATTTCTCCTTCTTTTGTTTTCTTTAGGGTATTTTTTTCTATTGTTTTCTTATGATCTATGTTTCCATGAGCAGCTAAACCTCTTGATTAGGGTTCCACTATGAACCCCTTCTTATTTGTTGGAGTTTATTAATAAAGTTTTCATTAAGGGCCAAGTCACCAACACCATCTTCAAGAATATCCCATAGTTCTTCTGATAGAAATTTTCGCAAGTGTACTAAAACTATAGAATTAGTAAAAATAAGTTCGTATCTACGAGGATTGTGTTAATCTCAACTTAGCAATAAAGTTAATATCTAGGATGTCTAAATTTTATAAGTGTCTGAGGCAGTAGGTTTGTGTGCATAAAATGTAAATAACAGAAAATAAAGATAGTTTTAAAAAAGATAAGGAGAGAGATGAGAACAGGTCTTTTGAATCCTCTGAGTTCCCCTAATTGGTATATTGCACCTATTTCTTACGAATGATTCTCTAGTTTCACAATGGTTAACAAAATAGCCCTAATCAATCCCTTGACTTAGGACCCTCTTTTCAAAGTACAGCCCCTAATTTCTTAGGTGGTCTAATATTCTTTGAAGGTTTTAAGAACGGTTAACTTAATATCACAAATAAATGATTATCCATTCCTAGACTAACCATGTTTATTTGAACAATTCAATTAGATCCAAGTTGAAAGCTATGGTCAGTAGTCATTGATTCTCAAAAAATCATGTTTATATTTGATCAGGATATAGAAAACATTAAAAACAATTAAATTGAATAAAAAGTAAATTATCATTCACAATAGATAGAGTTTCACAACAACATGTTTCAATTAACGTTACACAGAATCATCTCAGACCTAATCAAAGAAACTTAGGTAGACATGATTAAAGTAATAAACAACATAGTAAAGAAAAATAAACCAATAGAGTTCCGTCGTTGCTCTCAAATTAATTTCAATCGCTGCTGTTGAGTTCTCATGTATCGTGATGCTCCTTTTGTTACTTATTGTGCCTAGCGTTTTTCTTCTCTCTCCAAATCGTGATTCACCGGCTGCGTTTCTTTCCCAAGCCTTAATCTCCCAGCCTCCAAAACGTGAATTGTTTGTGGTAGTATGCGCCCTCCTTTTATAATTGCTTGCTGATCCTTTTATTCAATTTCCTGAACCTTTTTTCATTGCATTAGGTCAACACTTCTCCCTTTGGTCAAAGCCCATTTTACTTTTAATTATACAAAGTCATCATATTTCTATTCATATCTCTCCTTCTTGTTAGGCTAGACAAGTGGCACAATACTAATCGTTTCTCATTCTCTTTAACCTTAAGAATATGCATAATAATTGACCAATAATAACAATAGTACACTACTTGACTCAATAAATCAAAAACGACAATTTATTTAAAATGACTCTAAATTAAGTATTAAACTAATAAAAATAGAATTAAAACTTAATTAAAAAGACTCTAAAAATGTGATATGACGGACTGTCATCATCTTCATCTAATCCCATGATGTGACTATACATGTTGGTTTTCCACCAAAAAAATTCCTCAGATTTTCCATTAAACTTTGGCGCTCTACTGGAGTCAGACTTCTTGTCATCAGAAGTACCATAATCACAAGGAATAACATTATTGTTCTGACAAGAGCTTGAGCTATCAGCAGAATCCATGTTTTTCTCAAATCTTTATCTGTTACACTGTTAAGTGTTAAGACAACATACCAAGGCTCTAGATATCAATTGAAGGTGAGAAAAACACAAGAATGGGGGTTGAATTGTAGTTTCTTTTTCTTCTCTTAAAACTGAAGTCACTATTCAGAACCTGGTAGAGTTCAGCTTTTGAAGTGATGTTCAGAGTCTAAATGCAACGGGTAATTAAAGAGAGAGAGAGAGAGAGAGAGAGAGAGAGAAGAAGAAGTCCACTCCTCCTTGCACTTCCAAGGAGAGTTCACTAAAATCAATATCTGATTACAAATGCTCAGTGCTCAAAATAGCAAGAGACTTCAAACTACTCAAGCACAACTGCAAGAGATTCCCTATGCTCAAGCACAACTGCAAAAGACTTCCTATGCTCAAGCACAACTGCAAGAGACTTTTATTCAAACAGAATTACAAAGAAAATTGTTTGAGGTTGAACACTTAATATACAATCAGTGGTGTTCACAAATACAAATCAGACACAGACTTTTAAGACTCTAGAATTTCTAAGATATGAAAGTTGATAAGAAATTCTAAGTGAACTTTGATGTGAAACAATTTCAGCAGAGTTTTGGCACTTGTAAAATTGTTGTGAGTCTCTTAGAAATCTTCAAGTCTTCACTCCTTTATATAGAGGTGTGAAAGAGACGTTGTTGATTGTCAGCACATCAAAAAGAGTCGTTTGAAGCTTGATCAAATCACCAACGGTTTGTTGCTTGATTTGGTTATTGTCTTATGAGGGAGCAATTTCAAATCCATTCCATGTATAGAGAAATACCAGCGTAGTCACAATTGTTGTTCTTGTACTATTGTAGACAGAAAACAGAGTAGCGGAGATAGTGGTTGTACAATTGTACTATTGTCTTTTTTCAACGTTCTCCAAAGAATAAGCATCCAATGCCTTCCAATTCCTCTGAGTTAACCATTGCTCCAGGCTTTTATCCTTTCTGCAATGATAGGCATGATCATAACAGCTCTTGACAAATATTTAAGCTTCCAGTCTCCCAGCTTCTGATGATCTTCAACTTCAGATAATCTTTAGAACCTCTGATGACGTCAGCTTCTGAGAGTGCTTCTGGTAACGTTAGCTTCTGGTTATCTTCAGAACCTCTTGTCTTTAGAATCTCGTTTCTTCAAATGCTTTCTTGTAACTCAAGCTTCCATTTTGTAGATTCACTTGCTCTAATTTGTTCTTCAGAACCTATGCTTTAGTTAAAGACACTTAAATTTTTGTCTATGGTCCTACACACTTGAACAAATATTAGCATATCCAATTGATATCTTTAATACCTTGTTATCATCAAAACTCAAAAGGGTAATGTTAAACACATTTTGTTCCAACAAAATAGTTCTAAAAAGAAACTTATACAAACATAATTCTATTAAAATAAACACTTAAAAACCTATAATTATTGACTTATCACTGTCATAGACCGAAGTTAGTCCATTCCCCTTGCACTTCCAATAGATTTTTCACTATAATCTCACTAAATTACAGTTTGCTAAAATGCACAAGAGACTTCTTTTGTCAATCACACAAGAAAGATACTTCTACAATTTAAGTTTAATAAATAAAAGAGATTGAGATTTGCACTTGAAATACAATCACAATTGTAAAAAAGTTAAGTTCAGATAACTTCTTATACCTAAGAAATTCTATGATATGAAAGTTCGTAAGAATTTATCTAACAGTTTGTGCGCTATATAATTTGACAGAGTAAGGACACTTGTAAAATGATAAAATCTTGTTATTTTTCTTCAGCAGATCATGTCCTTATAAAGGAGAGAATAAGAGAGCCGATGTTGAAGAAGTGTCAGCGGATCAAATTAGTCCTTGAGAAGCTTGATAATGTCGTTGAGTAGTCATTTGAAATTATTTTGCATCTATAGAATGATCTGTTACATTCTCTTTATCATTGAATTTCTTTGTTTGTTTCTGCACGTGATCATAAGAAGATAAATTGTACTACTTTGAGTATGATAATGATATTCCTTCAGAAGACGAAAAACAGTATCAGAGTCATCAACTTCTGACGTTGTCTTCAAATGCTTCATCCTTCAGTGTCTTCATTCTTTCAGATGCTTCTAGGGGTGACAAAAAAATCTGTGCCCGCGGGTATCCGCGGATAAAACCCGTCGTGGACACGGGGCGGGTAGCTAAACGGGTACCCGCGGATATAATAAACGGGTATTTAGCTACCCGTTACTTTATGGACATAGACACGGATATGATGATCGTATCCGTACCCGTTAATAAATTATATAAATTACTAAAATATCCATGTATATATATATATATAAGAGTTTGGATGTGGATTTTGGATGTTTTTATCTTTTATTTTACTTCAAGAATTTGCATGGATTATGTAAGAATCATATCTATTATGTTATGATGAATTTGCTTGGGATTATGTAAGAATCACGATTTTTGTTGGATTATGGTTATGGTATGGATTATGAAATTTGAATGGAATATTTTATGTATGGGTCTTTAAAAGTTGAATTTTGCAGGTAATTAAAAGTTGAATTTTTCATTCTACAAAAAAATAAATCAATAATCCATGGCTACCTGCGGATATCCGTAGGTATCTAAATACTCGTGGATTACCCGTATAGAGATACCCGCACAGATATGGGGACGGGTACGGGTACCATATTTATCCAACGGGGCGGGGACGGATATCATACTACCCGTACCCGCGGATACCTATTGACATCCCTAGATGCTTCTACGAGAAAAGCCTCTTACGATCGGGACGTTGACTTTCTGGTTGACCTTTCTTCAGATCTTGTTCCAAGTCTTACAAACTTCTCTTTTGCTTTCTTATGCGTTTACAGTCTTGATGATTCAATTGCAACTTGTTAGATTGAAGAAGTTAAGACATAATGGATTGGGTTCAAGAAAATGGGTATTAATTTTTGTTGAGATTGGAAGGTCTTGGAATAACAGCATTAAGAAAACCACAACTAGGTTTCGGCAAAAAATCTCAGGTTTTAAGTTCGGATCTTCAAATGTCACCTAAGTAGATTAAATTACCATCTGATTTTTTAAGAACAAAATGGAACAATACATGAGATGTGATGTAGTAAATCCGCAAGTGTACGATTTACCGATGTAGTAATAAAGAGTATCGTTTCGACAGGGAGTTGTTGCATTCAATTAACTATTATGAATGATTAGAAGAGAGTTTAAATTTGTAAAGTTGGGATTTTTAACGGTTTAGAAAATAATAATAAAAGGCGCCTTGAGATTATTGGTTCGTCATGGTGACAAATCCTTCACAAACCAAACCCTAAACCTAGAACTTTATGTTGGACCTATTTTCTAAAGACAAGTTTCTCTTTAGCCTATCACATCTCCTTTCGGTTTCAGTGTGTATGTTCCTCTAGCAACCATGCCTATTCTCATGGTTGATTGCTATTAGAATCCTTGAAGAACGAAACTTTATTGTCTCAAGGTTTGCCAGACTATTCTCATGTTTTGCAATCCTTGTCTAAATTCACTTGTTCCAATATCAAAACTTCTTCTTTCCATGATTCGTTTTGATATTTGTGATTATGAATTAACAAGTACTAACCCTCCGTTGTCGCTTTATGAATTTGGTACTTATTAATTCATTATAAAAACGGTGAATTTAGATTAGAAAATAGATTTACATAAAATTAGGGTTCGAGGCTTGGTTAAATTGGGATTAGGTCATTAGACTCATCCAACAATCCCAAGACAAGAAGAGTCTACTCACTCATGTTCATTGTAGAAATAGAAGAGAAGAAGAAAAAGAACATAAAATAATAAAAAGAAGAACTTTTATTCAAAGAAACAATTGCCACTATTAATTTCAGAGAACAAAAGATGAATGAATATGTTTTCTAGATGCTCTATTTATAGTCTACAACTGCTTAAGCCCCAAGAAATTCAACAATAGAGTGTTCCACAAGAAACCATGGGCTTCAGGTCAAAAATAAACTAAATAGGCAGCTTGTCGAAGAAGCAAAAACAGCAAAAGAAAGTTTGTGGCCGTGCCAAGCCTTCTGATTGGTTGGCTTCATATTTTTGTACCAAATCTTCGTATTTTTGGCCCGAATCAGCTCCAAATCTCCTTTCTTTTGCTCCAAGACTCAATCTTCCGAATATTGGTTCCTGAAATAAAATAATTTGCAATTGAAGTAAAATAGTTCTAAAAAGGAAATAAAAACATATAAAATTTAAATAAAATAGACTCAAATAATATATTAAAAACACTAATTATTGACTCCTCAAGATGAGAAGAATAGAAATTACCTGAGAGAGAATGACGAGGAGAAGAGAAAAAATGTAGGTTTCAGCAAGTGACTCTTTTTAAAGAGCAATTAATCTAAAGCGTTGATTTTATTCTAACGGTGCTAATTAATTTCTCTCATCTCTCATTATAAAAAAAAATGTCATCTCACTTGATACATCCCCGTTGGTTTACTATGTATTTGTTTTATTTTCTTTTCATCTCTTTTTTTCGGATCCCTCTCAATTTACGCCTCTTTCCATTGATTGATTGATTATTTTTTCTTATTTTATAGACCAATGTGATCAAAGCATAAAACTTAGTTATGAATTTTTGTTTGTTGCGAGAATCAGCTATCAAGAGATGTACGGTGAGCGTAAACATGTAAGAGGAAGGAAAAGTTTTTATTTTTTGATAATTTGAATGTCCCTGTGGACTATGGTTAGAAATATAAATATTTTTTTTTTTTGAAGAAAGAAATATGAATAATATTAATGACCTTTTTTTGGGGGAAAAAATTATGACTTTGTTTTTTTTTTGAGAGAAAATTATGACTTTGTTGTTGCTCAATATTTATATTATTTTATTCATTTAATTATTTGTTTGTTAGTTTTATACAGTATTTTTTATTAATTGCGCTTTCGTTCCCAAAGTTTCACTATTGTGCAATTTTGGTCCCTAATTTTAAAATGAGTGATTTTGATCCTAATTTTATCCCTTTTGCACTCACTAGTTTTACATACATATTTTAACCAGTTTTGATAGGGAGGTTTGCGATTTCTGTTGATCCCTTTTGCTCTGTTGTTGTTTTCATGAATTGATTCATCATTTTCTCTAATGGCGAGAGCTTATGCATATGAAATTATCTATCGAATTCGCTCTTCCTTTCACTTATGAATGCTTAGTCCAATCTTGATTTCTCTAAGAATTTTTTGTGGAAAACTTGTGTAGGTGTGAAACAAAGTTTTTGAAACAACAATGAAAAAATATTAAAATAAAAAACAATATTAAAAAAAAAAAACTACCCACTTGAGTTGCCCTAGTGATTTTGACTTGAGACCTTACAATGGAATCCTCCTCAAGGTCTTAGGTTCAATTCTCCTTAGTGTCAATTTTGGATGGACTAATTTAGCTTCTTAAAAAAAAAATCCAAAACAAAGTCGCAATTGCTTTGTTGAAATTAATCAACAATCCCTGACAACTGCGTCAAAATTCGGATGAACAAAATAGCGAGTGTACTCTTATAAGTCGGTATCCACATGGATTGTGACGCTTCAACTTAACTACTACGATAATGGTTAGCATAGTTGGTTAGCATAGTAACTGTGTTCCATGTCAATGATTTGATTATTTTGACTTAAGAAAATACATAAAAAGTGAATAGATCATACTAAATATTATGAACACAATTGTCCGAATCGCCTGGTTTACGACATTTGAACAGACTAGCTGGGCTAATGTCTTGATCACTAACCCTCTCATCTAGTTATGACACCCTAATGTCTTAGCTAAATCAAACTTAAGTACGCCAAAATATTGTCTCCAAGCATTAAAAAAATACGTGTAAAGCTATTAAAGATTGAACAATTATACTAGTTCAACTACTAAAGCAAGAGGTAGTAATCATTGGGATTGAATTATTTCATGGACGTTTATAAACGCACAAAAAATCATTGCAAGAAAATATAATTAAATCACACCAATGCAATCAATTGTATTCAAAGGATAGTTGAAAATAACATAATCAAGCAAAGCAAATACAAAGAAGTTCCTCTTCATGACCTAACCTAGTGAATTTGCTACTCACACTTCCTAAACATAAAATATTGAATATGATAAGAAAAACATAAGAAAAGGATCAACAGTTGACGATTCCTTGGCTCCTGTGTGGCTCCGGTCCCTCCTAATCTTCTGAAATCGTGTTTCCACCCTCGTATGGTCATCATAAGGTGTTTTTCCACTAACATATCTGCTTTGTGTTTATAGCCGAGCGTTTTCCTATTGGCGCCATGCGAGTTACAATAAGAAAATACACATCGTAATTCCTTTTCTAACCTCACGACACACAGCTAATAGTGAGCGACATAAGTAAAGAAGCGACGATACACATCTAAATTCACTTACGATCTTACGACGTGCAACTCATAGTGAGCCTTCTGAGTTTGGCCAAGGCTTGTTCATGTTATTTTGCCCCATTTTTTTCTTCACAAAATGATTGTAACAACTATTCCCCAAGAATCAATCATGATACACTTGTAAAAAGCATCGCACGGTCATCGAGTTGTCATGTCAATAAAATTTGATGTATTTAGTCTAAATTTCGACTTTAAGTGGGTTCAAGTCCTGACAAGGAGTAAAATACAAGGTAACAAATTTTTTTTTGAGGTAATACAACATAACAATTTATATAATAACATTTGTTATTTAAAAAATACATCTACTTTTGTTGGTCCAAATAGCTCTTATAAATATGACCAAATGCAGATGGAGTAGTTTACTAGATGTGTGTGCGTGTATATTATATAAGTTATGGTATATATATTTCACTAAATAAAATCTATGATTTATAATTTCTCTTAATATATAATAAATAAATAATAATGTTAAAACTCACATTATAATAATAGTAGTAGAATTTTCATATAAATAATAAATTTACTGTAAACATTTACGGCTATGTTTGGATTGATGGAGCAGAACGGAACGGAATGAAACAAAATGCAATGGAGTGGAACGGAACATTTAAAACTCTCATTCTATTGTTTGGGTATTTTATAAAGTGACAAAATAATGTTCTATCTCATTGTTAGGATAATGGACGGAACGGAACAAATTATTACATTTTAATTCCATTTTTACCGTTATTTGAAAAAGACGATTATTATATAAAACAAATTATTACTAGAATCTCGTCACCTTATATTTTATAATATTTGAGGACTTTCAAAAGAACAAGAAAACAAGTTAATTTTTTTCACTAAACGCATATGCATAAATGATTTTTTTTTTTTGTTCAAATCAACAAAAGAACAAATTGAAATTAATTTCAGACATTCAAGAGAGGGATGTGATATCTCAGCTCAACATGCCTTGCGAAGCATAGACATTCAAGCGATACCATCAGTTTAATATGTCTTGAGAACGTTTTTCTTACTCAATTGAATACAAACTAATTTAAAGGAATATTAATATTGTTGGAATACAGAATGATTATAGAGAGAATACAACATATCTCAACTAGAAAACAAACTTCTCAAATTAAAATAAGTATACATGGTGAAATATTTTAATCAAAAAAACTTGAAGTAGATTGTATTTGAGAGAAATAGGAAACAAACAATGATAAAATAAAGATAGGGATAAAGAGTAGTATTTAAATTTGTCAAGTTTCATTTCATTGCATACACCATAAATTGAGAGGAATAAAAAATTGAAGGATTGGATAAAATGGGATGGAATATATTCCATCCATTATGTTCAATTCTACTTTATTCATTTTTTGTAAATCCAAACAATCGAATATAATAACTTACCACTCCATTCCATTGGTTATCACCAATCCAAACATTTATCAAACTTTTACAAGAATGATCAATATAATTTTTTATTTTGATATCAATATATTTAAAAAGTTTTATCTAACTTGTATAAGATGATACTTTAATATAAAAGACATTGTCCTTAATTATGAATATTATTATTTTTATATATTATTTATGATAACTGCATCACAATATTCAATTACTAATTTTACACCTCTTTTTACGGTGATCTTATTTTTGCATCACTAGATATTACAAGGTCACACCTTTATTAGTGAGATGACACCTCAATGACCAATCTTATGTATCTAGCGAATATAACAATTTCCTTGTGGTATTAGGCCAGGAATTTTATTAGCAGAAATGGGTGACTTAAAACACCAACACCGCCCGTTACTACAACATCCATGTGTTTTAGCAGGACATCCAGGTTGACAATCTGAATTATTTTTACAGGCAATGCACATATCTACATATACAAACAATGCACGAGGATATATAAGATTAATATGTTGTATGTAAAAAGTGAAAGATTTAAAAAATGTAAATTTGTTTGAAGTTATCTAGTTTCATCACAATATAGAGCAAAACAATTTGATAATTGATTTCAAACCTGATGCAAGGATGAAGAATGCCATCACTGTGACAACAATTATCCTTTTAATGTCCATTTTGTACATAGAACATATAGTATTTTTTTTCTTCAGGAAAACATACAGTATTCTATAGATGTCGATTATTTATACATGCATATGGTGATACTACACCTTAACCATATTAATTATTTCAAATATAAATATTATATTTAAAAATAAAATTTAATTATATGAGACAAAAATAGTATATTATATTTTATATTTATCTATAATTTGTCTTTCTATATGGCGAGACTTCACCTTGACCATATTTTTTAGAAGATGTAACACCTTAAACCCAACATAAAATATTTAATAACAAAATCAACAGATAATCACAAATGTTAAGATGTTACGTCATCATTAATCCAAAACATGCATATACATCATAAATATAAACAGTCGTAGAGGAAATAACATCTTAGACATCAAAATCCATAAAGTAAATAAAATCTCCGACACCTAATCAGTAAATAAAAGCACAGAAAGGAGGATAGACATCTTGCCATACTTGGGAACTCACGCCGATCAATCGTCCTCATTTTGAATGTCTATACCACGAGGATGTAGAAAATCAAAAACAATATTCAAATGCTTAACAATATTCAAATGCTTAATTTTTACACTGATTTAAATGCTATTCTTATTAAGATATATATGCATAAGCATAATACTGCAATTGTTTGAAACGTACCAAAATAATGATTGAAACATTCAAAATCAATAAATATTAATAATGACAATTTATGGTTTTTGTCAAAAATAAATAAACAGGTTTGAAGTTTCCTCGGCAGTTAACTGCTGCCGAGGTTTTTCTTGGTAGTTAACTGCCGAAGTTTTCCTCCGTAGTTAACTGCAGCCGGTTCCATAATTCGGCAGATAACTGCCGAAGAGCATTTGAGTAATTTATATGTGTTTTTCAGCCTAAGCAAATGTGTATACAACAATTTTCTTTCATCTTTTTTTATGGTCTTTGTTTCCTTCTTTCCATCAATTTTTTTTTATCGTTTGACTTTATTATTTCATTGTTTTCTGGATGGATGCAGGGACTACAACAAGATGAGCTGATTATAGTAGTAGAATATTTCACATTGTTGTAGTGGAAAAGACGTGGTAGAACAAAATTTTACTTGATTTGGAGCTCATGCACATGACGTGTTTATGAGAGGAATGCAAAAAGCTTAACCAATTTTTTGCTTATGAGTTTCCTGATATTTGATTGATAATATCAAATGAATCTGATAAATTAATTATGACCGTAGTTCTTCCATGCTTTTGAAATTTATATACTTGCAAGAAAATTTCATCTGATATGAATTATTTTACTTTCATGATTATGAAATTCTATTGGTAAGTCATTTTAGAGGAAAATAGAAATTACTGCAACGTTGTTGGTAAGGAAATTTCTCATGATTGTCAAAAGAAATATTGTTAAATCAATCCCAAAAATATCGCAAAGTAGAAATAAGTGATATGAATAATGTGATGACTATAACGTGTAAACACTACTCTTTTAGAAATGTCTTCATCCTATGTATGACTTGAATGTGTTATCAAAGTTTTGTTCTTATTTCATCTATTGGTTTTCCTTTGTTTTTCTTAATTTTATATTTTGCAATATGTTCTAATTAATGGCTCGAGAAATAATATAGAGCATATGTGTCCTGGTTTCTGTAAATTGTGTTAGCGGTAAAAAAGACTTAATGTCTTCGTTAAACCTAAACCCATAAATTTTACTCATGTTTCATGCATATTCATCTTCCATAGAAAGATGAGTATGCATCACAAAACTACTTAAAGATTAAGTAACATCAAGAAGTGCATGTATTATCTATCTTACATTTTTTATCATGTTCAAACTTTCTTTTTTGAGGGGAATGTATGATTTTTCTTTTAATTCTAATATAATTTTGTTCAAGATATATCCAGAAATCGTTAAACCAACATTGATGTTGAAAAACATGTTGTTTACAAATTGCATACGTTGACGCATTAGAAATAGCGGACAAGCACGTAAGTGCCCTTCTGGACGCTAGTATTTATAAACCAAATCCCTCACTTCTTTACCCATAGTTGTGAACAGAGACAAAAAATTCCGGGATGACCATTAAAAAAAACTAAAATATATAAACACAAATTTTTATTTGTTCTATTATAATAAACATTAAACACAAAGGCTGGTATCAATGTTTTTATAAATATATACGTTAAAAAATTCAAATAGTTCTTTACACTTTCGTACTAACTTTAAATCATCCAAAAAAAAAAAAAACTTATTATAAATTATCTCAATTTTTACGTAGAAGATATTCAAAAGAACACCTGTAAGAAATCGATATACAAATATATACTCTTATGTAAAATTATACGTAGTAAATATTTGCTAATTTTAATTTTCATAATATTTAACCTCTTTTTTTTGGTACAACATAATAAGAATAATTTTGATAATATTTAATCTCTTTAGGCAAGTGGTAGTAAGGATATATTATAATTTTATATTTTTTCAGACACATAGTAATATGTTTAATTATTCCCGTGAGCTTAACTCAGTTGATAGGGATATTTCATATTATATGCAGGGGCCGGGGTTCGAACTCCGGACATCCATTTCTCTACAATTAAATTGTGTGAGCTCTAACCACTACGCTACTTGACAAAAAAAAGTAATATGTTTAATTAGGGAAAAGAAGAAAAAAAATAAACCTTAAAAGGCTTGTGTGTCACAATTCAAAAGGCAAGGAAAAAGGACATTGAAGAATATTTATTGTGAATTGATTTTCTTATAGGAGATTTTGGTATTATATTCATATAAATGATAATTAATTGTAATAAAAAGAGTTTTTTTTTAAGGATTGTATAAAAAAGAGTTAGTAGTGAAAGAAGTATATGAAAGAAAACACACCGACACTGCCCAATTTGCAATTTATGCTATTGCTTTTATTCATACATCATCATTGCATCATAACATTCAAATTCAATAGTAAATTTGTCATTTGGGGTATTAAACTAATTACGTATGTTTATTAGCAGAAGATGGTGGCGAAAAACACCAACACTGCCCACCAAGACATTCTGGACGATCTCCCTTTTTGCATTCACAGTCTTTATCAGCTTTACAAGGGTACTTCCCGATAAATCTTTTTCCTTCTAATGCCAAGCACATATCTATATATTCAACCAAAGCATTAGAACATGAGATAAACAATGAAAGCAAAGAAGGAACGATTTGGAGTGTAAATTAACATGTTTGAAATAGAAAATTTATTCAATTAACTCAATTGGTTTCAAACCTGATGTGAACATGAAAAAAGCCAATACAAATATCATTGTGATAGCAAAATTCCTTGTAGTGTTCATCTTGTACAAACTATAGAGAAATAGAGTTATAGAGAGTATAAGGAGATGAATTTGAATTGTGTTGAGAAGTTTGATTGGTCTCCCTATTTATATATTGAGAGATGGCCAATTATATTAAAGAGCAATGATATGGTCCAACCTAGTATACATAAGGAAATAAATAAAATATACCTTAATATAAATCAATACGTATCGTTTACATTCCAACATAAAACCAAAATCTCCTAAAATAAATATATAAAACTGAAATGTGCAGTAAAATTGTAATTAATTGTCGTTATGTTCATTTATGTGCATGATCTCTTACTTTGTGCCATGATGATTTCATGATTATTCATATCTTCATTTTAATCTCAGTTTTAATCCTAATCTCCCTAAAAAAAAGTGTTAATCTTAATCGCATCTCTTAATCTTAATTCTAATCTTATCTTAATCTTAAATTTATCTTAAATTATACTGGTTGTACGTGTATACTCCTTGTAGTTTTTTTTTCCTTCTAACCCTCTGGTCTGTACTGTGTTATATTTTGGGTTGGATTTTAGGTTTTTTTTTTCCACTTGGTTAGGTCTATGTCCCCCGATTTTATGTATCTTTTTTATTTTAATCTATTAGGGTCTGCAGTTTCGTCTGCATCCCATTTGCTTACAAAAAAATACAAATGAAAAATTACATGTGGCAATACAAGGTTGACTAACAATTATAACCAAATCACCATTTATGACAAACTTTTTTTTGAAGGGATGACAAACCTTTTTTTAATGACACCGTTTATGATAAAAGGAAAAGTTTAACTCAATAGTTTAGATTTTTTTGACAAAAACTCAATAGTTTAGATTGTTAGTCAAATTATATAAAATGACATAATTTCAAAATAAAAATTTAGAATTAGAATTTATTAAATTTGCAAAAAATAGATTTTTTTTTCAAATTATATAATATTTATTTATTTATAGGATATATTTTGCATTGGTAGAAGAATTATAATCTAAATTTATTGTTGCATATAAAAATTATTTTTTGTAAAAATTAAAAACGAAAACTGAAACGGTCTTACAAACAAAATATTTAAAAAGTAGAAACAATGAAATGGTCGTATAATCTTTCAAACAAAAATTAAATGGTTGTATAAAACAAAAATGACATGTTTTTTTAAGGAAAAAATGACATTTTTTTATCGAGAAGGAAAAAACGGCATGTTATGAAAAAGAGTTAAGAGAAAAAGGAAAAATAATACAACATTAATTACATTTCATATACGTTGAATCCACAATTAACTATAACAGAAGTTTTTTTTTACAACTATAACATAAATTAATCTGCTTAATAATCAATTATAAACAATCGACAAACATTTGTCGTCGATAAATATATAAAAAAATACACGGAAACCAAGGATACATAAATAAAATTCATAACAAATATTTATCAATTTTTTTTTGAAATAAACAAATATTTATCATTGAAGAGTATAACAAACACAATACAAGTATTTGTCATTGATATATATATAAAAAAAAAACACAAGACAAATAATTGTCACTAATAAATTAAAAAAACTACAGGACACATATTTATCAATGATACATAAAAATACATGACACATATTTGTCATTGATGCATAAAAAACACAAGACAAACATTCATCATTGATAAATATAAAAAAAGACAAATATTTTTAACTAATAAATATATAAAAACACAAGATATTTATCGCTAATAAATGTATATATAAAAACCCAAGACAAATATTAATAATACATAAAAAACAAGCGACACATATTTATCACTAATAAATTTTAAAAAAATCCACTAGTCAAATATTTTTCATTGTATATTAAAAAACAAGAGATAAATATTTAACTCTGATAAATATAACAAAATCACAACACAAATATTCGTCACTATTGCTTAAAAAAAATAAAAACAAATATTCATCACATATAATAATAAAAAAACAGGACAAATATTTGTGCGTGATTTATAAAAAACACGAGACATTTATTTGTCAAAGATATATAAAGAAAAAATACAGGTCTAATATTTGTTCATAATACATAAAAAAAATATGAAACAAATATATATCATTGAAAATATATATATATAAAAAAAAACAGACACGAAACTATTATCTTTCATTGATACATAAAAAACACGGGATAAATATTTATCATTGATAAATATTAAAAAAATGAACAAGTATTAATCACTCATAAAAAAAAACACGGGACTAATATTTTTTTTTGACAAAAATAATCACGCGACAAATATTTGTCATTGATAAATATCAAGAAAACACTAGACAAATATTTGTCAATGATACATTTAAAAAAGGAGACAAGTATTTGTAATTGGTGCATAAAAAAGTACGAGACAATTATTTAGGACAATTTATTTTTGCAGAATTGTTATCATTGATAAATATATAGAAAATGGGACAATTATTTGTCAATAATAAACACATAACATATATTTTTTATTATAAGTATAAGAAAAAACATAGGACAAAGACTTATTATTGATATATAGAAATTATGGCTCAAATATTTTTCGTTGACAAAAATAAAATAAAAAATTGTTAAAATATTACTCATTAATACATAAAAAAAGTATGGGAGAAATAGTTGTCACAAGTAAATCTAGAAAGAAAAAAAACAAGGGAAAAATATTTGTAATTGAGACATAAAAAAGAACAAATGTTTTTCGTTGATATGCATAAAAGCATGAGAGATATATCTTTTTTTAAAGGAGCACGAGACATATATCAATCACTACTAAACATAAAAAATACGGGACACATATTTGTTATTGTGGCAAAAAGAAAAACGGACATATTTACAAAAACGCGAGATAAATAAATTTTATTGATAAAGATGATAATATATTTTTTTCGATTGAAAAATAAAAGTCTATCACTTGTGCATTGCACAAAGTTAACACACTAGTGTCCTCGTAAGCTTAGCTCGGTTGGTAGGGACAATCCATAATATATGCAAGGTTCGGGGTTCAAACCCCAACCACCACCAAAAAAAAGTTAACACACTAGTAATATACAAATGCAAAGCATGTTTTAAGAAGAAAAAATGACACATGTTAGGCTCTAATCTAATTCTTGTCACATCACACTAAAAAAGTAAATTTATTCCTTACATAACGAAGTCTTTATTCATTAACTTGCATCATATCTCTTAAAAGAAATATTAGAAAAAGTGATCATGATTAAAACTAATGCTAAAGAAGAAAAAAAAATTATATGCAATTTTGAGCCTCACATTCTGAAACAAACAAAAACCACACAAATTGGAAGCTCACATCACCCAGTCCCAATAAATGTTTAACCTATTTCTTGCATCTGTTTCTTTCCTCACGCATCAAAAAATAAAAATATGTGGCAAACCATAAAAAATTAGAAACATAAGCAAAGTGTGAAAACGACACTTCTGTGCCTCCTTGCCTTTGTTCAGACAGTATGTAGAAGAAGCAAAAAAAATCACAACAATTTTAATCTTAATCTTAATAATATACAAATGCAAAACATATTTTAGGAAAAAATCATCGGTTAAGTTCTAATCTAATTCTTGCCACATCACCCTAAAAAAGTCATTTTTTTCTTACCTAGTTAAGCTATGATTAAGTAACATACATCGTACCTCTTTAAGTAAATATTAAAAAAAAAAGTGATCATGATCAAAACTAATGCTAAAGAAGCACAAAAAGATTATATGAAATTTTGTGCCACACATTCAGAAACAAACAAAAACAATACAAATTGGAAGTCCACAATACCCAAACCCAATATATATTTAACCTATTTTTGGCATCTGCTTCTCTCCTCACACATAAAAAAATAAAAAATGTGAGAAGCATCAAAAGTTAGAAGCATAAGCAAAGTGTGAAAACAACACTTCCCTGTCAACGACCCTTTGTTCAGATTGTATGTAGAAGACAAAAATCTATATTGCAATCTTAATCTTAATCTTAATAATACACAAATGCAAAGCATGTTTTAGGAAAAAATCACACATGTCAAGCTCTAATCTAAATCTTGCAACGTCACACTAAAAATGTAAATTTTTTCTTACATAATTAAGTCTTGATTCATTAACATACATCATATCTCTTCAAGAAATTATTAAAAAAAAATTGATCATAATCAAAACTAATGCCAAAAAAGCAAAAAAATAATTATATGCCATTTTGAGCCTCACATTCTGAGACAAACAAAAACAATACCAACTGGAAGCCCACATCATCCACGCCCAATAAATGTTTAACCTATTTCTGACGCCTGCTTCTCTCCTCACTCATGAAAAAATAAAAATATGTGAGTAGCCTTAAAAAGACAAAAGCATAAGAAAAGTGTGAAATCAACACTTCCCCGCCTCCTAGCCTTTGTTCAGACTGTATGTAGAAGGAAAAAAAATCATAGTTGCAATCTTAATCTTAATAAACCACAAATGCAGAGCACATTTTAGGAAAACATTACACAGGTCAAGCTCTAACGTAATTCTTGCCACATCATACTAAAAGCGTTAATTTTTTTCTTACCTGATTAAGCCATGATTAAGTAACATACACTTACCTCTTCAAGTAAATATTAAAAAAAAGTGATCATGATCAAAACTAATGCTAAAGAAGCAAAAAAATTATATGGAATTTTGAGTCACACATTCAGAAGAAAAAAACAAAAACAAAAGAAATTGGAAGTCCACATCACCCAGACCCAATAAATGTTTAGCCTATTTCTTGCATATGCTTCTCTCGTCACACATCATAAAATAAACATATGTGAGATGCCATCAAAAGATAGAAGCATAAGCAAAGTGTGAAAACAACATTTCCCTGCCTCCGTGCCTTTGTTCAAACTGTATGTAGAAGACAAAAATAATCACAATTGCAATCTTAATCTTAATCTTACTGTTATCACAATTGCAAAGCATGTTTTAGAAAATAATCACACATGTCAAGCTCTAATCTAATTCTTCCAACGTCACACTAAAAAGTAAATTTGTTCTTACATAATTAAGTCTTGATTCATTAAAATACATATCTCTTTAAGAAAATATTAAAGAAAAGTGATCATGATTAAAACTAATGCTAAAGAAGCAAAAAAAAAAAATATTATATGCAATTTTGACCCTCACATTCAGAAACAAACAAAAACAATGCATATTGGAAGCCAACATCACCCAAACTCAATAAATGCTTGACCTATTTCTGGTATCTGCTTCTCTCCTCACGCATCAAAAAATAAAAATATGTGAGAAGTCATCAAAAGTTAGAAGTATAAGCAAACTGTGAAAACAACACTTCCTTGCCTCCCCGCCTTTGTTTAGACTGTTTATAGAAGACAAAAATCACAATTGCACTATTAATCTTAATCTTAATAATATACAAATGCAAAACATGTTTTAGGAAAAACTCACACATATCAAGCTCTAATCTAATTCTTGCTACATCACACTGAAAAAAGTAAAAAATTTCTTACATAATTAAGTTTTGATTCATTAACATACATCATATTTCTTCAAGAAAATATTTTTTTTAAAAATGGATCATGATCAAAACTATTGCCAAATAGGAAAAAAAAAATTATATGCAATGTTGAGCCTCACATTCAGAAACAAACAAAAACAATACAAACTAGAAGCCCATATCACCCACACCCAATAACTGCTTAACCTATTTCTGACGTTTGCTCCTCTCCTCACGCATCAAAAAATAAAAATATGTGAGAAGCCATAAAAAGACAAAAGCATAAGAAAAGTGTGAAAACAACACTTCCCCGCCTCCTTGCCTTTGTTCAAACTGTATGTAAAAGAGAACAATCACAATTGCAAAATTTACAATCTTAATCTTATCTTAATCTTAATAATACACTAATGCAAAGCATGTTTTAGGGAAAAAAATCACACATGTCAATCCTAACCTAATCGTTGCCACATCACATTAAAAAAGTCAACTTTTTCTTACGTAATTAAGCCATAATTAAGTAATATACATCATAAAAAAATTAATAAAGTGTTTGCTTTTATTCCATGTCAATTACTTTCAATTATTACTTTCAATCCATCTCCATATTTAAGAACGCTCAATTGTAAGTCTTTTTGAATTACTTTTGCTTTCAATCTGTATGTAGAAGACAAAAATCATAATTGCAATTCAAAATTCAAATCTCACATTCAATCTCTTACTCGCTCACTCGTTCATCTTCTCACAATGGATCAGATTATTGCAACTATTTTAACTTCTCCACCTCAAAACCCTGAAAACCCAATTGAATCTAATCCGCAAAACAAAGAATCTTAATCTTATCTTAATCTTAATCTTAATCTTAATCTTATCTTAATCTTAATAATATTCATATGCAAATCATGTTTTAGGAAAAAATCACACATGTCAAGTTTGAAGGTGAGAAAAACCACAAGAAGGGGGGGTTGAATTGTGTTTTTGGAAACTTCTTCTTTTACGTTCTAGATAACTGTCCTCAGGTTCAGAGT